>ODAK010000067.1_pt1 | contig 109814 bp, 84 predicted proteins | sample 1539591 | NCBI WGS metagenome assembly ODAK01 (sample SAMEA3539303, study PRJEB22396) | soil metagenome | biome: tundra; feature: field; material: soil | place: USA | collected 2010-05 | depth 0.15 m | reverse complement strand
ATGTGTGGCTGCCGGACGCGATGGAAGGTCCGACGCCGGTCTCGGCGCTGATCCACGCGGCGACCATGGTGACGGCGGGCGTTTACATGGTTGCGCGGTCAAATGCACTGTTTTGGCTGGCTCCGAAGTCGATGCTGGTAGTGGCCATCGTTGGTGCACTGACCGCCATCTTCGCCGCCTCAATCGGGCTGGTGCAGAACGACATCAAGCGCGTACTGGCCTATTCCACCGTCTCGCAACTCGGGTACATGTTCCTGGCACTCGGAGTGGGAGCGTTCTCCGCGGGTGTGTTCCACGTATTCACGCACGCCTTCTTCAAGGCTCTACTCTTCTTAGGCGCGGGCTCGGTGATTCACGCCATGAGCGGCGAGCAGGACATGCGCAACATGGGGGACCTGTCAGGGAAGATTCCGGTCACCTTCCGCACCATGTTTGTCGCGACGCTGGCCATCGCGGGAATCCCGGGCCTCGCGGGATTCTTCTCGAAGGACGAGATTCTTTGGCGGGCATGGAAATATCATCCCGCGCTGTGGGCCATCGGATTCGTGACTGCGCTGATGACGTCGTTCTACATGTTCCGGTTGATCTACCTGACGTTCTGGAGCCCTTCGCGGGTCACGAGCCACGAAGTCGAGCACCACATCCACGAATCGCCTAAATCGATGACCTGGCCACTGGTGATTCTGGCGTTCTTCTCGATTTTCGCTGGATACCTCAACGTGTCCGAGAGCATGGGCGGGGCCAAGCGCCTCGACAAGTTTCTCGACCCGGTTTTTGCGAACTCGATCGAGAAAGAAGCAACCGCGGGCGAGTCAGGCCCGGGCCTCACGGAATATCTGCTGATGGGTCTCTCGGTCGCGGCAGCCTTCGCGGGATGGTTCATGGCGAGAAGCGCCTATGGTAACGCCGGCAAAGGCTACACCGAGCCCATCGCCGCGGTCGCGCCGCCCGTTTACGACACGCTGCTGAATAAGTATTACGTAGACGAAGGTTACGACTACGTGGTCACCGGGCGCCGCAAGTTGGGAGATGTGCGGCTGGGCGTAATGGGGCTCGGCGAAGCCAGTTCGTGGTTCGATTCCCATGTGATCGATGGCGTGGTCAATGGCGCGGGCTGGATCACTCGGCTCGCCGCGACGTTCTCCAGTTGGTGGGACAAGTGGATTATCGACGGCATCGGCGTCAACGGGCCGGCGATTCTGGCGCGCATGCTCAGTTATCCCGCGCGCCTGTTTGAGTGGGGCCTGGTGCAATGGTATGCGCTGGTGATGACGGCAGGGTTGGTAGGGTTCGCGTTTTATTACGTGTACCACTGAAGCAGCTTTTAGCTGTTAGCTCTTAGCTTTTAGCCAGAACCCGCGGGCTACGAGTTTCGAGCTAAGGGCTACGAGCTAAAGGCTAAGAGCTTTCATGCAAAACCACATCTTATCGATCATTCTGTTCACGCCGCTCGTGGGCGCGCTGTTTCTCCTGTTTGTTCCCAAGGAGAACAAGGACGCCATCCGCTGGATCGCGAATGTTTTCGCGCTCGCCGGCCTAGTGGTCTCGCTGCCGCTGGTGCCGATGTTCTGGGCGCAGCGGTTTGAGCCGGGATTCAAGTTCATCGAGGGCTCCCCCAGCAATTGGATTCCTTCGATCGGCGCGGGCTATGTTTTGGGCATTGATGGCATTTCGTTTCTGCTGATCATGCTGACCACACTGCTGGGGTGGATCTCGATTCTTTCTTCGTGGACCGCGATCGAGAATCGGGTCAAGGAATACTACATCTGGTTTCTGTTTCTGCAGACGGGCATGCTCGGCGTCTTCATGGCGCTGGATTTCTTCCTGTTCTTCGTCTTCTGGGAAGCGATGCTGGTTCCCATGTACCTGCTGATTGGGATCTGGGGCGGCCCGCGCAAGCTCTACGCCGCCATTAAGTTCTTCCTCTACACCCTGGCTGGCTCGGTGCTGATGCTGCTGGGCATTCTGTTTCTGTACTTCCATCATCACAGCGTGACGAACCCTCAGGTGTACACGTTCAGCATTGTTGAGCTGTACAAGACTGCACCTCAGATTTATACGGACTACGGGCCGCATGTCGCCACGCTACTGTTTCTGAGTTTCTTCTTCGCGTTCGCGATTAAGGTGCCGATGTTCCCGTTTCACACCTGGCTGCCGGACGCGCACGTGGAAGCGCCTACAGCAGGCTCGGTGATCCTGGCGGGCGTTTTGCTGAAGATGGGGACTTACGGATTCATACGCTTCTCACTTCCCTTCTTCCCCGGCGTGCTCATGAATCCTGCCACGTTCCTTGGGATGACGGTCCGCGGGTGGATGATTTTCCTTTCCATCGTCGGCATTATTTATGGCGCGCTTGTCTCGCTGATGCAGAAGGACATGAAGAAGCTTGTGGCGTACTCATCGGTGAGCCATTTGGGCTTCTGCACGCTGGGAATTTTCGCGCTGACGCCGCTTGGTTTGAGCGGATCGGTGCTGCAGCAGATCAATCACGGCATCTCGACGGGGGCGCTGTTCTTGATTGTCGGCATCCTTTACGAGCGGCGTCACACCCGCGAGATCTCGGAATATGGCGGCATTTCGAACGTGATGCCGGTTTACGCCACGATCACGATGATCATGTTCCTGTCTTCGATGGGACTGCCGCTGCTGAACGGGTTCGTCGGCGAGTTCACGATTCTGCAAGGGACGTTCATGGAGAACTGGAAGTGGGGCGCGTGGGCTGTCCCGGGAGTCGTGTTGGCGGCGGCTTACTTGCTGTGGCTCTACCAGCGCGTGTTCTTCGGGACCGTTACTAATCCTAAGAATGAAAAGTTGCACGACCTGACGCCGCGGGAGGTCGCGACGTTCGTGCCGCTGCTGATCATGGCGTTCTGGATCGGGCTGTATCCGAAGCCGTTCTTCCAGATTCTGGAGCAACCGGTGAATCATACGATTGCGATGGCGCGGCCGGATTATCCGCAGCCCGCGGTAAACGCCGCGGCACAAACGGCGCCGGTAATCGCGCCCGCATCGGTGATGCCGACGACGACAACGCCGCCTGCCGCGGCCACATCCGCGCCGACGAAGATGAAAGGGACGAAATAGTGGTCTGGACTGACTATCTTCTGGCGCTGCCGATCACGCTTCTGGCGCTGTTTGCCCTCGGCATTCTGCTGATCGACTTCATGCTCCCGAAGGAGATGAAGTGGGCGAATGCGGTCACGGCCTTCATCGGAGTAGCGTTCTCCGCCGCCGGGGTCTACAAGATTCAGCTCTGGATGAATGGCTCACCCGGAACCTTCGGCATGCTCCGGACGATGCTGGTGGACCGGTTCGCACTTTATTTCTGGTACCTGTTTCTCGCGGCCACAGCGATTGCGATCCTCATGTCGGTGCGTTATCTCGAGACAGAGCATGAAAATCACGGCGAGTATTACGCCCTCATGCTGCTGGCGGTAGCAGGCATGATGTGCATGGCCGCCGGGTTCGACATCGTTCTCATCTTTATTGGCCTTGAGTTGATGGCGATCTCCACTTACGTATTAGTAGGATTCCTGCGGCGGGACCGGCGGTCCAACGAAGCCGCATTGAAATACCTGCTGCTGGGCGCGTTTTCTTCCGGCATCTTTGCCTACGGATTGTCTTTGCTGTACGGTTTGACCGGCAGCACGAATCTCGGCGTGATCCAGCAGGAACTGGCGCGGCACATCATGAACAGCGAATACAAGCCAGTCGCCGTTGTCGCCCTGCTGACGACGATCACAGGCCTGCTGTTCAAGATCGCGGCCATTCCGTTTCACCAGTGGGCGCCCGATACGTACGAAGGCGCACCTACCTGCATCACCGGATTCATGTCGGTCGCGGTGAAGGCGGCAGGATGGGCCATGCTCCTCCGCATCCTCGTCGTCGGTCTCATACCGATGCGGCCGATCTGGGTGCCGCTATTGGTCTTCGTCTCCATTGCGACGATGACGGGCGCCAACTTCGCCGCGCTCACCCAGACCAACACCAAGCGCCTGCTGGCCTATTCGTCGATCGCCCATGTCGGTTACATGCTGCTCGGCCTGGTCGCGGGCACCGCGACGCAACTCAGTCCTGATGGCATCAAGGGCATTCTGATCTACCTGCTGGTCTATACGTTCATGAACCTGGGCGCGTTCGCGGTCATCACCGCGCTGCGACATCGAAACGTGATTGGCGACGAACTCGACGATTTGAACGGGCTCTACTCCCGTGCGCCCGTGGAAGCCGTGCTCATGCTGGTGTTCATGCTTTCGCTGGCCGGAATCCCACCGCTCGCTGGATTCTGGGGGAAATATTTTATTTTCCTCAGCCTGATCGAGACCGGACACTATGCGCTGGCTTCGTTAGGCGTGCTGTATTCCGTGTTCGGCCTTTACTACTACCTGAAGATTGCGAATGCCATGTTCATGGGGAAGGTCGAAAAGAGCGAAGAGAAGCTGCCCATCAGCCTGAGCATGCGCGCGGCCATTGCGGTGACCGGCATTGCCACGCTTTACATTGGCCTGCTGCCCAACAGCTTCATCGAACTGGTGAACTGGGCCCTGGGGATTGCGCAGAATCCTAATGTCGCGAAGCTGACGCACTAATCGGAATCCTTTTGCTGGACGGACAGCCGAAGGCGGCTGGTCCCCACAGGAGCAGATTCACGGCAACGCCCGCACGCTGCCTTACATCTCAAGCCTGATACGACTTCAATGTCAGGTGACGATTTCGCAATGAAACGCCGAGATTTTTTCAAGACTGCCGCCATTTGCGGCGTCGCCAGCACTCTGCCATCGGCCTTCGCTCAAGACAGAGCCACCGCACCTCAGGAGAACGAATCCATGCATCCGATCACTCTCGCCACATCTGCTGGAACCCGCAAGGGCGACATGCTCTACCGCACGTTGGGACGCACCGGCGAGAAAGTCTCTGCGATCGGCATGGGCGGCTTCCATCTTGCACAGCATGGGCTTACAGAGGAGGACAGCATTCGCCTGGTGCGAGCTGGTATCGACCGCGGCATTACCTTCATGGATAACAGCTGGGACTACAACGAAGGCCAGAGCGAAATCCGGATGGGGAAGGCCTTGAAGGACGGCTATCGCCAAAAAGTATTTCTGATGACGAAGATCGACGGGCGCACCAAAGAGGTGGCCGAGCGGCAGATCGAGACTTGCCTGGAACGGTTGCAAACCGATCATATCGATCTGGTGCAGCATCATGAGATCATCCGCTTCGACGATCCGGATCGTATTTTTGCGGAAGGCGGGGCTCATGAAGCGGTGATGGCGGCGCGAAAGGCGGGCAAGATTCGCTACATCGGATTTACGGGGCACAAGGATCCGCATATCCATCTGTATATGTTGAAAGTGGCGGCCGAGCATGGCTTCCATTTCGACACTGCGCAGATGCCGCTGAATGTGATGGACGCGCACTTTCGCAGCTTTGCGCAGATGGTTCTGCCCGAGTTGGTGAAGCAGGAAATCGGCGTGCTGGGCATGAAGTCGATGGGCAATGGCGTGATTCTGAAAAGCAAGACGGTGTCGGCGCTCGAATGTCTGCACTACGCGCTGAGCCTGCCCACGTCGGTGGTGATTACTGGCATTGATAAGCCGGAGATTCTGGACCAGGCGTTTGAGGCGACGAAGAACTTTCAACCGATGAATCGCGAGCAGATCACGCAACTGCTGGCAAAGACGAAGGAAGTGGCGATGGCCGGCAAATACGAATTGTTCAAGACGTCGTCACATTTCGACTCGACCGCGAAACATCCAGACTGGCTGGGTGGGGATGCGCCGGACGTGCAGAAACTGGCGCCGCCGGCTGCCTAGAGTCCCAGAGGGCGATTTAGGATATGATCGGTTGCGCCGAGCCCCAGTGATGCCGCCCTCTACTCCACCCGACAACCGCAAGCCAGAGAAGAAACAGAATCCATGGGTGCAAGTCGGGCGCTATAGCCAACTTGCCCTGATGCTGCCGGCCGGCACGGTTGTGGGATGGCTCGCCGGCTCGGCCCTCGATCGCTGGCTGCACACCTCGTGGATCAGCATTGTCGGACTGTTTCTCGGGATCGCCGCAGGCATGATCGAACTGATTCGCACCGTGCTGCGGGACACGAAGTGAGTTTGTCCGAGTGTTGGGCAGTCGATCGCGTATCGTGACATTCTCGAAACTTCTGGCAGCGCGTCTTTCCTTTTTATGCCGTGCTGCTCCAAACACTCGGGCGGGGGCGCCCGCGCCACATAAACCTTGAACCCGAGGTATGCTGGTTGCAGTTATCCTGCTGCTAGCGCCATTCGTAATGCATTCCTGCGACAGATGAGCGACGACCACGAGAATCCTAACGCTTCCCAGATCTCTGGCGACGCCTTCTACTCCGGCGCCCTCGACCGGATTCGCAATTCGATGATTGCCCTCGCCCTGGGCCTAACTGCCGCGGCATGGTGGAGATTCGGGCGGGCGGCCGCTGCGGGCTTCCTGTGCGGATGCGTTATCGCCTACCTTAATTTCCACTGGCTGAAAAGCGGGGTTTCGGGCCTCGCCGATCGCGTCACCGGTTCGGCTAAAGCTCAGTCGGGCAAGGGGATTGTGGCCCGCTTCCTCTTCCGCTATGTGTTGTTGGGAGCCGTCGCGTATGGTATATTAACCAGTTTTCCCGCGAGCCTCAGGGGATTGTTTGTAGGCCTGTTTTTGCCTGTCGGGGCCATTGCCTGCGAGGCGGTTTACGAACTCTATGCATCGCTCGCACGCGGGATTTAGCGGAGAATTGCTCTCAACCGAAGGAAAAGCTAGCAGCTAGAAGCCGTCTCATGCCTGAACAACTCTGGTTTACCGAAATCCTGAACCGCCTGTTCGGCGGCCCCGTCACGGCATTTCTGCGGGCGCTCCACATCGAACCCAAGTACGCGCAGGCGCCCATTGCGAATTCGTTCGCGATGGAGTTACTGGTTTTCGCGTTCCTGTTGAGCCTCTTCCTTCTGGTGCGATCGCGCCTGTCGGTCGAGTCCCCCGGAGGACTGCAGCACACTTTCGAAGGCCTCGAAGGCTTCGTCCTGGGCCAGAGCCGTGAGATTATCGGACATCACAGCGAACCCTATACCTCGTTCTTCGCAATTGTGTTTGTGTTCATCCTGATCTGTAACCTGATCGGTCTGATCCCCGGTTTTGAGTCTCCCACGGGCGTTCCCACCGTGCCCCTGGGTTGCGCCATCTGCGCTTTCTTGTACTACCATACGCAGGGCTTCAAACACGCCGGGCCTAAATACCTCCTGCAATTTTTTGGACCACCCATGGAGGGCATGCCAATCTATGCCCGGATCCCGCTGGTAGTTCTGATGCTCCCGATTGAACTGGTCAGCCACTTCGCGCGCCTGCTTTCACTCACGGTGCGTCTCTGGGCCAATATCTTCGCCGGCGATCTGGTGACCCTGGTCTTCTTTTCCATGATCCCGATCGGCATCCCGATCATTTTTGGCGGCCTGCATATCTTCGTGGCGTTCTTGCAGGCGTACGTTTTTATGCTGTTGTCGATCATTTATGTCTCGGGCGCGGTCGCGGATGAGCACTAAGTTTTGTAGCCGCAAGCGTGAGGGCGTCTGCACGGTACGGCGTCAACCACCCACTGGCGGCAATTTGATACGAGGAGAAACACGATGCGTAAACTGAGTTATCTGTTCATGTCACTGTCTGCCCTGTGCTTCGCCATGCCTGCCTTCGCGCAGGGCGGCGCTGCCGGAGGGACCAATTGGGTCGCGATCACCGCCGGATTCTCCATGGCAATCGCCTCGGCGATTTGCGGTCTGGCTCAAGGGAAGGCCACCGCAGCCGCAACCGAGGCCCTGGCCCGCAACCCTGCCGCGCGACCAGGCATCCAGTTTGCCCTGCTGTTGGGCCTGGTCCTGATCGAGTCACTGGCGCTGTACACGCTAGCGATCATCTTCTTGAAGGTAAAGTAGCGACAGTGCGAGGGCGAGTCGCCCCTTCGGCAAGCTCAGGGCAGGCTCTCGCGACAGTCGGCGGGACCCTTCGACTTCGCTCAGGGCAGGCTGCCGGCGCTACAAGATAAAGCCTCTGCTCACGAGCAGAGGCTTTTGTATTTCGAAGCAGAAATCTGTTTCCTAGATCTTACGCTCGCCGCTCCACTCCTGGCCTTTATTCTGGGGAGCGTTATTCAGGGCTTCGACCAGCAGGCGGCGCAGGCGGTAGCGGCTCTCGAGGTCGGTGCTTACGATTTCGAATCCGACTTCGTTCACGCGGGCGCGGCGCAGCAGCACATGGGCACGGATCTTCGCGCGCATGCCGACCGAAATCTCCAAGTCGGCCTCGCTGCCGATGCGGAGGTTGTCTTCCTTTGTGCCCATGCCGCCACCCAGGCTCAATTCGCGGATCATGATTCGGGACTTGCCCCACGAGCTGCCAATCGTCGCCGTCACGGTTTTGGAGAGCACCAGACGCTCGTAGCGCCGTTGCCGCACCCACGGGCATGCCGGAGCCAGATCCAGCGGGGCAATTGCCAGCTCCGCCGGCTCGAGACCGCTGTCGGAGAGAACCTGCGAGCTATAGCGGGGATCGGTTTTCGAAAGAGCCTGCGCCGCGGCGATTCTCAGCTCGCGGTGGTGCACCCAGCCGAAGGTCTTTTTGGTTTCCAGAATCTCGCGGAGGGTGGCGATGGCCTCGGGGTCCTTCAATCGTCCCAGGGACTCAATCGCCTTGAGCTGCACGAACGGGGACCGGGAAGCGGCTTCGCCGGGCCGCGCCATGGCGATCAACGGCGGAGCCGCAGTCAGGTCGCCGCTCATTCCGATTTCGTCCACGGCCTCGGGCAGTACCAACGGATCCAGGATCTCGGCCAGTTCGAGAAGCGTGCGGCCGCGGTCGGTGGCTGCGCCATATGCAATCTGCCGCACTACAACGTCGTGATAGAAGCGGTTCCACTCCGGCATGCGCGCGGGCAGAAGTTCCAACAGCGTTCCCACGTCAAGGCGGCTCACCAGTCCCACCGCACCGGCGGCCTGTCTGGGCTGCCCAGTGCGAAGAATTTCGCGCAACTGAGTCAGTACGGGAGACCCCAGCTGCTGCACGAGTTCGATCATGCGGTCGCATTCGTCGCGCCGCATGCAACGGAAGAACCGGTCGGCCAGATGCTCGGCGCCCGCGTGGCTTGTCCGCCGCAGGACCGACAACATATCGGGAGGAATGGGCTCCAACTGGAGCGCTTCCTCAATGAACTCCGGCAGGCGGTTCTCAACGCCCACACGTGGGCGGAGATCGCTCATCAGTACCGGGCGCTCCACGCTGATCAGTTCCATGCCGGCGCAGACTTCATTGACGGCGGCGAAGTTCTTGGCTGAGCTGGCTTCCTGACTCAGGCGCACGAATGCGGCGCTGAACAAGCTTTGCAGTTCCGCGTCCTTCTCACCGATCAATTGCTCGCTCAGCTTGCGGATCGCCTGGCCCATGGGTTGCCCGCCCAACCGCGCGTACAGGTCGGCCAACTGGCTCAGGCCGATCGCGGTGCGACGGCGCGGTTCGGCATCCTTCGCGCTCAGGCAGCTGGAATAGTTGTTGAGAATGTCCGTCGCGCTCTGCTTGTCGTCGCGATCGAGCAGGACTTCCACAAACTGCCGCAGGTTGCGCGGAGGCACGCAGGGCGCCTCATGCGACATCAGCACGCTTTTCTTGCCGGACTCCGGCACTTCCGCCCAGAACATACGGTCCAGTATGTCGGCGTGCGACTCCACCAGAATCCCGGCCTTGTTCATCTTTTCTTCTTGCAGCTTCAGAATCTGGCGCAAGGAGTCCATCTGGCGGCTCATGTGCTCCATCATCTGGTGAACTGCGTTGACCTTGACCTCGCCCTTTTGATAACGCTCGAGCGCGAAGCGAATGGCCATGTGCTCGGCAGCCTTCATCAGCAGGGGCGTGTCGTCCTCTTCTGCTGTCGCGGCCTTCGCTGCCAGACTGCCCAGCAATTGCTGAAGGTTCAGCCGGGTGTTGGGATCGGTCTCCTTCAGTTCCTTCTGGATCTCTTCTTCTTTGATGTTCGGATCCGTCTGTACTTGCCCAAAACGCGTCAGCAGCCGGATCGCCTGGATTACTTCTTGCTCCTGCAGGGGAACGATTCCGCCTGTCCACGCCGGAGCTGCCCCAGTTGCCGCGCTACCTGGAGCCCCCACTGGAGTACCGTCCGGAACCCATCTTCCCTTGCCTGTTCCTTGCGGCATGTTCGGGACACTGCCCAGGGGAACCATGGGAGTTCCGTCCGCCGATGCTTTGCCCCCTCCGCCTGAGTTCGCGCCTTCGGCGGCGGCGATCAACTGCAACAATTTCTGGGGATCGTTGAGCCACTGCTTGAATTCTGGTCCCAAGGTTTGCGCGGCGATCTGCGCCGCGATGCTGACATCGCCGGTCAGCGGATCGGCTGCGACGAACTTCACTTCATTGATCTTAATGGTGCTGGGACCCCGGTTGTTGGCGGAGAGAGCTTCCTTGATCTGCTTGGAGACATCCTGGGCTTTCGATCCGGCAACGGTAAAGGCGCGCACCAGGCGAATGAAGTCTTCCTCTGTAACGTCTTTGGAGAAGTGCAGGCTGGCTAGTCCTGCCGTGGACAAGAGGGTGGCAAAGCTGCGCTCTGCGTTTCCTGTTTCCAGCGGAATCCCGTCGAGCAGCAACTTATTGTCGGAAACGCCCAGCAGGAAACCCTGGTCCCCGGTGGTCGGCAGACCCTGCTGCAACTCTCTCCACGTGGTTTCGAATTGTCCCTCAGTGCGCTTGTGCTCATAGCCATACATCCGGGCGTACTTGATCAGGATGTTGAGGCTATGAACAAATGCGCGGGCCGAGGCGGCACGTGCACCTTGCGATGTGTTTGCGGCAGAGATAGGAAACTCCTCGAAAGCGCAAGATTGAAGCTCAAGGGTAAAGCGAAACGGTAAGGGCTTAAACGTTACGGAGGTAATGGAGAGACACCAAAGGTGGGACCTCAAGGCCATGACCTCGCTCTCCAAAAGGGAACCCGGCATCGAGCTTTGTGGTCCCCAACTCTTGAACGCCGCGAAAACTGGGGAGGCTGGGTTCGTGGTGATGAAAGGCGCGCAAGTTCAGTAGAATACTCGCGGAGCGTGAGGGCCTTTCCCTACCTTGAAGACCACGACCAAGACGACGGGGCTGCGCTACTGGATGGCGCGTGTACTGGAAGAGTGCGAGCATGTCGCCGCCGATTTCAGCGCCGATCCCGTGCACGATTTGCGGGTATCGCTGCGGCGCTGCCGGTCCATGGCCGACGGCATGATGGCCATGGATCCCCATCGCGAGTGGAAAGCGATGAAGAAGGCCGGGAAGCGGCTGTTCCAGCGACTGGGCGCGTTGCGCGATGTACAGATCATGATGGAGTGGATTGAGAAGCTGCGTCCTGGCCCGATTGAGGCTGCGGCGATGGTTGTGTCCCCGGAAGTTTCTGCGGATGGCCACAGTGCGGGCGGGGGCGGCAGCGCCACATTGAACCCTGATCCGCCGGCACAAGCGCTGTTGCAGATTCTACGAGGGCGTGAAATCGAGCAGAAGCGGGAAGCTCGCGCCGCGCTTGAGGAATTTGATCGCAAGGAGTGGCGGCAATGGAGCACTTCACTGCCGGTGCGCGCGGCGCGCATTCGGCTGGGGAGCGCGGTATTCAAGCATCTGGCACTGGAGCGCTGGACGGCAGCGCGGGAACTGCACACCCGGGCGCTGCGTAACCGGTCGCAGGTTGGGTTTCATACTCTCAGAATTGGGATCAAACGATTTCGCTACATCGTCGAGAATTTTCTGCCCGTCGAGCACAAGGCATGGAGCAACGACCTGAAGCACATGCAGGACCTGCTGGGAGAGGTGCACGATCTGGACGTGTTGTGGGCCACCGCGCTGGCGTGCCACGTATTTCCAGACGAAGATTCGCGCAAGAGCTGGCACACGCGAATCATGGACGAGCGCACGAAGCGGATTGGCGAGTATCGGGAGCGGACGGTCGGTCCGGATTCCCTGTGGGACCAGTGGCGCGCAGGGTTGCCGCAGGGCAAGCAGATTCAGGCAATGGCGACGCAACGCATGAAGTTGTGGGCGAAGGCGCTGGATCCGGACTTCGGGCACTCGGAAAGAGTGGCGCGGCTGGCGCTGGAACTTTATGACGGTCTCGTGGGCGCGGGGTTGATCGCAGGTGGGCGTACTGCGGCCCCGTCGGAAAATGGCGGCGGGTCGGAGGCACGCGCCAGTTTGAATCTGGCCGCTCTGCTCCACGACGTTGGCAAGGCGAAAGGCAATAAGGGACATCACAAGGAATCTTCGGAATTGATCAAAGGGCACGGGACGCCTTTGGGCTGGACGACGGAAACCATGACGCGAGCCGCTATCGTGGCACGTTTCCATGCGGGGGCACTTCCCTCTCGAAGCCACAAAGCGCTTCGGGATATGCTTCCTGAGGAGCAGAAGATCACGATTCAACTGTCGGCGATTCTCCGGCTGGCGAATGCATTCGACAACGCACACGACGGCCACATCCGTCGGGTGAAGATCGAGAATATGGACCCGGCAAGACGGCGAACAAACGGGTTCCTGCGCAAGCCTGTGAGGTTGGGTCCGAATGAAGCTCTGATCATCGGGGCTGAAGGATTCGTGGCCGGGAGCGGGACCGCGCAGGCTGTGGCTGCGGAGAGATATTTGCTGGAAACGGTGCTGCGGAGGCCGGTGGTGGTAAAGGCGATGAAAAGTGCGGAGCCGCGGCGAGTTGTCACGGAGGCGAAACAGATCGCGTCGTGATGCGATGATCCTTAAGGAAGGATCGAGCGCTCGTCTAGCCGGGGAAGCCCCGCAGTCACTTTCGGCGACGAATGGTCCGGGTTACAAATGCATACATCGATGACTCACGCGCAACTGGTGGAACGGGCGGTGCGGTGGCTGCGGGCGTATCGCTGCGGGGTGGTGCTGTCGGAGCAGGCCTGCGTCAGTGGCGAGATGCCGGACGCGATTGGATGGAAGCGCGCTTCGCATTCGGTCCTCGTCGAGTGCAAAGTCACGCGGGCGGATTTTCTGGCGGATCGCGGGAAGCCTTTTCGCACCAAGCCTGAGCAGGGAGTCGGCTGTGAGCGGTTTTACCTGACTCCGCCATCGTTGGTGAAGATTGAGGAATTGGCTGCAGGTTGGGGATTGTTGGAATTGCGCCGCGGGCGGATCGAGATGGTGCGGAGCTCGGCGAAGAATCTGAGAACGGCTGCCGGCTTCCGCTATGAAATGAATCTTCTACTGGCCAGCCTGCGGCGAGTCGAGGTGCGCATCGAACCGCAGAGCATCACGGACTTCCTGAAGTGGAAGAACCGTATGGCTGAATACAATCGCGGGACACTGCCTGAGGGCCTGGAGACAGCCGAGGAAGAGTTGAATGTTTTCCTTGAACCGGAAGTACCGTGCTAGTCCGCGAGTGGGTTGAGGCCAGTTCATACCGCTGGCGATTCGGGATGCGAGGGCGAGACGCCAGCGCTACGGAAAAAGAAAACCGGGCTGGTTGGCCCGGCTTCTTCTGCGTCGAGTTGGATGCGGTTACATCACAGCGCGGCGCGACTGGCGCTGAGGGTGCTGTTCCGCTCCTCAGGCGAGTCCACAGATCGAAAGATCTGACCGGCAAGAGGAAACCGACAAGGGGCCGGGTGCACGCAGCGTGCCATGCACCTACTTGTTTCGATTATAGGTCGTAAGCGATTGTTTTCATTACGGTTACAGGAACAGCAATGCGCGCCAGATTTTGACTGGCGCACGTTTCGCTCCCAGCTCCAAGAGCAAAGTTTTGCACAGGATGCACACTACTGTGTGCATCCACGCGAGATCCACATTGCTGGCGGGCAGAGACGTAGCAAGCTACGTCTCTACGAATTGGCGGCGGGATGCAACGCACTTTCTCGACTATAATCTCCCGCACTCATGTCTCTGACCTCTGGCTCGCGCGTTGGCCCTTACGAAGTCATTTCAGCAGCAGGTGCGGGAGGGATGGGCGAGGTGTACCGCGCTCGCGATACCCGGCTCGACCGCACGGTCGCAATCAAAATTCTTCCGGCACATCTGACCGACAACCCTGATGCCAAGCAACGGTTTGACCGCGAGGCGAGGGCGATTTCGTCGCTGAACCATCCCAACATCTGCACCTTGTATGACGTGGGGCACCAGGACGGGATGGACTACATCGTCATGGAGTTTCTGGAGGGCGAGACGCTGGCTGCCCGGCTGGCGAAGGGGCCTCTGCCTCCGGAGCAGGTGTTGAAGTATGGCATTGAGATTTGCGAAGGGCTGGAAAGGGCTCACAAGACGGGAGTGATCCACCGCGATCTGAAGCCGGGGAACATCATGCTGACGAAGGCGGGCGCGAAGCTGATGGACTTCGGATTAGCCAAAGCGGTGACGGGCCCGCCGCCAGCTTCGGGACTGACCGCAACATTGGACGGGGCGTGGGCGGGTGGAACGGGCACGGGCGAAGGCGCACGAGCGTCGCAGAATCCGCTGACGGCGCGGGGCATGATCGTGGGCACGTTCCAGTACATGTCGACCGAGCAGATTGAAGGGAAAGAGGCGGATGCGCGCTCGGACATTTTTGCGTTGGGCGCGGTGTTGTACGAAATGGCAACCGGGATCAAGGCGTTTGCCGGCAAGACACAGGCCAGCGTGGTGGCGGCGATTCTGGCGTCGGAGCCGCAGCCGATTTCGGTGGTGCGTCCGATGTCGCCGCCGGCGCTCGATCGCGTGGTGAAAACCTGTCTAGCGAAAGATCCAGACGATCGGTTTCAGAATGTGCATGATGTGAAGTTGCAGTTGATGTGGATCTTGGAGGGTGGATCGCAAGCGGGAGTGCCCGCGCCAGTAGCGGAGCGCCGGAAGAACCGCGAGCTTGGGCTGATTGCGGCGCTTGTGTTGTGTGGACTTCTCGCTGCAGGCGGGATCGCGGGGACGCTGGTTTTCTCAAAGAAAGCGGACAGTTTCCGGAAGGTGGTGCGGGCGCAAATCGGGCCGCCAGAGCATTACACTTTCACGGCGCTGAATAACAGCAATCACGTCACGGTTTCTCCGGATGGCAACAGTATCGCGTTTATCGCGGAGGGCGAGGGCAAGCAGTTTCTATTTGTGCGCCCGCTGCAGGCAGCCGAGTCGAAGCCACTGGCAGGAACGGAAGGCGCGTATTACCCCTTCTGGTCGCCGGACAGCAAATTCATTGGATTTTTCGCGAACGGAAAATTGAAGAAGGTGGAAGCTTCGGGTGGAGTGGTGCAAGCGCTATGCGATTCTCCGTTCGGACGCGGCGGCACGTGGAACCGCGACGGCGTGATTCTTTTCACGCCGGGGATTCATGACGTGATCTATCGCATCCCCGACGGCGGGGGTCAACCCGTAGCCGTCACCAAGGTCAAGAAGCCGGGTCCTTTTGCCGGGAGTCGCTGGCCTTTTTTCCTGCCCGATGGAAAACATTTCTTATATGTGGAAACGGAAGCAGCCGATTTCCGGGGCAAGGTTTATGCGGCTTCTCTGGATTCTCCAGAAACGAAGCTGATCGTCGAAGACAACAGCGCCGCCGAGTACGCCAACGGCTTCATCTTCTTTACCAAGGATGGCAATCTGGTGGCGCAGCCGTTCGATCCGGAACGATTGGCTGTGAGCGGGAATCCAGTGCCGGTAGCGCCGAAAGTGGAGTACGTCGAGGCCAAGTCACGGGGGAATTTTTCTGTCTCGGCGAGTGGCGTGCTCGTCTATCGGAGTGCCTATTCGAGCCCAAGTCGCCTGGTGTGGCTGGACCACAATGGAAAACAAGTCGCAACTCTGGGGGAGCCGGCGATCTACGGGTGGCTGCGGTTTTCCCCCGATGGCCGCAGGTTGGTCGTCTCCCGCGAGGATGCGACAGAGACCGGCAAGTATGATCTTTGGTTCATGGATGTGGAACGTGGAAATCTATCCCGGTTGACCTTCCATCCTTCGGTGGGCTACAGCGCGGCCTGGTCTCCTGATGGCACCCACCTGGCGATTGCATCCCTGGGAACAAAAGTGCAAATCATACCCGCCAATGGGACGGGGACTCCGGTGACTGCTTCAAGCGAGCAGGTGTCGGGGGTGAGGGACTGGTCGTCGGATGGACACACGATTATCGTCCAGCAACAGAATTCCAGCACGGGCATGGATGTGCTGTCGCTGCCAGTTTCAGAGAAGCCAGAAGCGCTGACGCCGCTGCTGAACTCGCAGTTTGACGAGATACTGCCCAGGCTGTCTCCGGACGGGCACTGGCTGACCTATATCTCGAACGAAAGCGGGCGCGGAGAAGTCTATGTGGTGCCGTTTCCTGGCAGGGTCGGGCGCTGGCAGATTTCCAGCAACGGGGTCACGATGAACGTCCCAGGCGTTGCCTGGAGCCGGAATGGCAAGCAGATCTACTTCCGCGATGCGGCGGGAGGACTGATGGTGGTCGACGTCCAACCACAAGGCAGCGAATTTCACTCGGGCGTACCGCGGCAGATTTTCACGGCCCCAGGCGGGGTGCGGCCGGTTGATGAGGCGCCGGATGGACGAATTCTGGTGGCTCTAGAGCCGGAACAAGGATTCGCTTCGCCGATCACACTGGTGTTGAACTGGGATGTGGAGATGAAGAAGTAAGAACCCTTTTGGTCACTCGCCGTGCTTCGCACGGCGGACAGCCCTGGGGCGGCTGTCCCCACATTTCGACGACGTCACATGTCTCTGCGGCCTTCCATGGCTTTCAGCATCGTGATCTCATCCGTGTATTCAATGTCGCTGCCGACCGGGATTCCCATGGCTATGCGGGTTACTTTCACTCCGACGCGCTTGAGTTGCTGCGAGAGATACGTCGCGGTGGCTTCGCCTTCGACGGTGGGGTTGGTGGCGACGATGACTTCGTCGACGTTGCCGGCGTCGACGCGGGTGATGAGATTCGAAATGCGCAACTGCTCGGGGCCGATGCCGTGCAGTGGAGAGATCGCGCCGTGCAGGACATGGAAGACTCCGTTGAAATGCTTCGTCTTTTCGATGGCGGCGATGTTGGTGGGCTCTTCGACCACGCAGACCAGGCGCTGGTTACGGGTGGGGCTAGTGCAGTAGACGCAGGGGTCGACGTCGGTGATGTTGTTGCACACCGAGCAGAGCCGGAGGTTGGCCTTGACGTCGCGCACGGCGGTGGCGAGGGCCTCGGCGTCTTCGTCGCTGGAGCGCAGGATATAGAAGGCCAGACGCTGGGCGCTCTTAGCGCCAACGCCGGGGAGCTTTTTCAGCTCGTCGATCAGGCGGGACATGGGTTCGGCGAATTTAGACATTTTTAATTCACTTTCAATCGGCTGATCATCTTTGCGGTGGCCTATGCAATTTGCTTAGCGGCGAGAAAGTGCATAGGCCCTTCGCTTCGCTCAGGATGACAAGCATTAAGAATCACTCACTGCGATGGCGGCAGCGAGTATTCGAGATCGTAGGAGTGCTTGCCGCCGGCGGCGATGATGATTGTCATCTTTCCGGCGATTCCTGCCAATTGGCCGGTGCCGGAGTCAGGCACCACGGTGATGGTGAGTTGCGGTGTATTCTGCGTCATGATTCCGGTGTGCTGCAGGACGAAAGAGCCGGTGCGCCCTTGCAAGGTTCCGGTGACTTTCTCGATAGCGACGTAGGCGCCAGAGCCTTTAACCGCGGAGCCGGCTGTGAGCATCTGGCCTTTGCCGGTAGCGTCGAGATCGCCGTGGTACTGCTTATCGAGCGTCATGCGGCCAAGGAGTGGGTCGTCGGACTTGTCGTCCTGGGGCGTGACTTTGACGTCGAAGGGGCCGGTGGCGTGAGCGGGCATGGATGCCTCTTTCGGGTTAGAAGATGCGGTCTGCGCGAGGATCGACGCAACAAAGATCAGGCAGATCGTCCCTACGAATACAACTCCAGCGCAGTGATTCATTCTCATACTGCGGTCACCTCAGCGGCTAAACCCGCATCCTGTTGTTGCTCCGTGCGGCACGACTGAAGTCGTGCCCTTCCCGACTAGCCTGCGTCAGCTGGCATCCGTCAGAGACCGGGGATGCCCAGGCCACCGAGCATTCCGCCGACTGTCGATTGCATTTGCGAGTCGACCTTGCGGGCGGCTTCGTTGACAGCAGCGAGCACCAGGTCTTGCAGCATTTCGACGTCACCGGATTTCACGGCTTCGGGATCGATGCGCAGGCTGAGGAGTTGCTTGCGGCCGTCCATTTTGGCGGTGACGGTGCCGCCCCCGGACGTGGCTTCGACGACGGTTGCCTGCATTTTTTTCTGCAGGTCTTCGTATTGCGATTTGGCTTTGGACATCAGCTCTTGCAGGTTGAATCCACCCATAGAACCTCACGTTTCAAAGTTTCAAGGTTTCAGAGTTTCAAGGTTTCAAAGACTCGAGTGTGTTGTGGCAAAGGCCGGCGGCTTCGATATAGGTACTCGAAACCTTGAAACCCTGGAACTTTGAAACCTCGGCTTAACGCTTTTCCCTGTAGTCGATCACGGTGCGAATTTCGGCGTTGAACTTATCTTGCATGCGGCGGACGACCGGGTCTTGCTCGGCGCGGCCTCGGCCGCCGGGGCCGGAGGGGCGCGGGGCGCTGCCGTTGCGTTTTTCCTGCGGGGCCACGGTGGCGCCGGGAACCACCTTCAATTTTATTGGGCGGCCAAGGACTCCGCTGGCTGAGGCGATGGCCAGGCGTTTCGCATCAGGCCCAAGCGACATGTCGACTACTGTCTGCGATTCGGCGATCTTGATTATTAGTTCGTTGCCTTGAACACTCCACTCGCCGGCGGAAAGCATGGAGACCAGGATGCGCTGGTTGCCGTCGGTGAGGGCTTGCAGGACGGCGTTCTGGAGGTGCTCCAGTTGCGATGGTGCCGGCGTGGTGGCGCTCGACTGCGTCGGTGCAATTTCCTGCTCTGCTTCCCGCTGCGGTTCGGGTGCCGAGGGTTTAGTTGCGCCGCCAGAGACGTAGCTAGCTACGTCTCTACGATCTGTCGTCGGATTAGGGACCGGCTCACGCATCGTAGCGGGCGCAGCGGATCCCATGATTACTGGCTCGGGGACGCTGGCGGCGCCTACGATTCGGGGGCCGGGTGCGGGTGCCGCATCGGATGAGGCTTCCTGCCGCGGAGTGCCCTTGCGGGCAGAGTCGGCGGCGAAGGGAGAAACGAAATTCTGACGCGGCGCCTGAGTCGGCTCTGGACGGCGCGTTTCAGAGCTCGACGAGCTACCGACTATGGCAGGTCTGGCTGGCGGTCGCTGCGAACTGGCGGCCGGTGCGGCCGCGACGTCGCTGAGCAACTGTTCGATGGGCAGCAGCTTTTGCGCGTGCGCCATTTTGAGCAGGCCGAGTTCCAGGTGAAAGCGTTGTTCCTGCTTGTATCCCAGCTCGCCGTGGGTGCGGAGCATGATCTGGAGGTGGCGAGTGAGATCTTCTTCGCCGAACCATTCGGCGACGCGGGCAACGCGCTCGCGTTCCTCGCTGGAAACCTGCAGCAGGGATGAGTCTTTGCCTGCGATTTTCGCTACCGTGGCGTTGCGCAGGAAGCGAACCAACTGGCGCGCGAAGTGCGTTGGGCTGTGCCCTTCACTAATAAGGTGGTCGACCTGGCGGAGGATTTCCTCACTCCGGCCTTCGGACACAGCTTGCATCACTTGTTCGAGGATGTGAGCGGGGGCGGCGCCGACCAGGTTGCGGACGGAGTCGGCGGTGACGCGTCCGCTGGCGGAGGCGATGGCCTGGTCGAGAATGGAAAGCGCGTCGCGCATGGAGCCGTCGCCGGCTTCGGCGAGCAGGGCGAGGGCATCGTCGTCGGCCTCGATGTTTTCGCGGGTAACGAGGTCGCGTAACTGGGCAACGATGGCATCGAACTTGACGGCGCGAAAGCTGAAGTGCTGGCAGCGCGAGCGGATGGTTTGGGGGATATCCTCGGGCTGCGTGGTGGCCAGCATGAAGACGATGTGGTCCGGCGGCTCTTCCAGCGTCTTGAGCAGGGCGTTGAAGGCGGCATCGGTGATCTGGTGGGCTTCGTCGAGAATGTAGATTTTGAAGCGGTCGCGAGCGGGGCGATAGCGGGCGGCTTCGCGGAGCTCGCGGATCTCGTCGATGCCGCGGTTGGTGGCCGCATCGATTTCGATGACGTCGACGGCATTGCCGGCGCGGATCTCGGTGCAGGAGTCGCAGACGCCGCAGGGCTCGGGGACGGGCCGATCTTTGGAGCGGCAGTTCAAGGCCATGGCGAGGATGCGGGCGACAGTGGTTTTGCCGATACCGCGATGGCCGCTGAAGATGTAGCCATGGGCGGTGCGTCCCTGCTCGATGGCGTTCTGCAGGGTGCGAGTGACGTGCTCTTGTCCGATGACCTCGGAGAATTTCTGCGGACGGTATTTGCGGGCCAGGACGGTGTAACTCATGGGCGGAAGAGACGATTATACGTGATGGGCGGGGCGGTGTGCGGCCGCTCGGAACAAAGCCTTGAACCGCGGAGAACGCTGAGAAAAGCTAACTTTGGCCTTCTACACTGCATCCTCTTCTTGTTCTTGTTGTTCTTGTGATTCGGCGACTTTCAGCAGGTATCCGTTGGGCTCTCTTATAACGTATTGGCGGACGCCCCAGGGGCGGGTGGTCAGCTCTTCGGTGATGTCGGCGCGGCTGGCGCGGTGGTGGGCGTATACGCTGTCGATGTCATTTACCCAGAGAAAAATGTCGGGAGAGAGGCGGCGCTCTTTGATCGTGGACGCCAGGTCGGGATCGTGGGTTACGTAGAGCAGGGCTCCGCCGGCGCGGATGCCAGCATAGACGGGAGGGTCTCCCCAGATCCATTGCTGTTTGAAACCGAGTGTCTGCTCGAAATAGCGAATCGTGCCGAGCACGTCGGAGGTGGCGATCACGGGAACTGCGGAGCTGAAGTTCTTGAGGGTCATTTGCTTTTCCGGGAGCCAGGAATGGGCGAAATTATACGCGCGGGCGCAAGTATCGGTCCTGGGCTTGCGAAGGTCCGGCACACGCGATAGGCTGGTGCGTCAAGGTTGTGTGCGGATTGCGGCACTTCTTAACGCGGCCGCAGAGGAGAGAGGGATGCAATTAAAGCTGAAAAAGAGAACGGTGGACGGAATTCTGGCCATCGAATGCAATGGGCGGATTGTGTTCGGCGAGGAGTCTTCCCTGTTGCGGGACGATGTGAAGAAGGCCATTGCGGACGGCGCCAAGCGCATTGTGCTCAACTTGGGCGAAGTGAACTACATCGATTCGGGCGGACTGGGCACGCTGGTGGCCCTGCATACCACGGCGCATAACGCCGGGGGCACGATCAAACTGGCGAACCTGACAAAGCGCGTCGGAGATCTGATGCAGGTCACTAAGCTGCTGACGGTTTTTGAAGTGCATAACTCGGAGTACGAGGCGCTGGAAGCTTTCCGCAAGGCTGCATAGCTCAACTCTCAAGAGTCAAAACCCCCACCCTCTCGCAAAATACGCGAGAAGGGTGGGGCACCCCGTTCATCTTGGCCCGGTTCATCTTGGGATGATTTGATCGTGAAACGGAAGAACTCGCGGTCTCTGGCAGGAAAAATCAAACAAGAAGATTCTGGAGCGATGCGTCTGCGGATCGAGCAGACGGTGCGCGCGATTCCGCGCGGGAAAGTGTCGACCTATGGCGGTGTCGCGCGGGCGGCAGGATTTCCGGGAGCGGCGCGGCAGGTAGCCTCGACTTTACGTCGCGGATTTGGATTACCTTGGCAACGCGTGTTGGGAGCGGGCGGTCACATCAAGTTGACGGGGGACTCGGCGATGGAGCAACGTCTGCGGCTCGAGGCTGAGGGTGTGCGGTTCCGCGGGCGCCGTGTGGATATGAAGGCGCATGAGTGGAAGGATGGAAGGGCAACCAGGACGAAGGCATCCGGAAAGTGATGCTACCCCCTAAGTTGAGGCTGTCAACCAGCCTTGCCGCGCGCGGCTCCCCCTAAACATTCTCAGACTTTCACTTACGAAGCTCTATACCTACGGACGGGCTGCTTCGCCCCAGATGCTGCGACGATAGACCCCGATCTCGTGCCTGACGGCATTGAGGGCTCCGCCACCCCAGAGATTTGCGGGCTCAATGTCGTCGGTGGTGTTCGCGTCGAAGCCCTCGTCTGGCGGGACAAATTCATTGAACTGATGGATGATCAGAAAAATGGGATGGAGCTGTCGCGCATAGACCATGGAGGCGTGGAAGGTGGCATAGGAGTCATTCTCTCCGAAGCGGAGCGCGTCATCGGGACAGTACGGCGGTGAATTCGAATTCGGACAGCCCCATCCGTTCTGGCCGGCGGTGGCAATCGAAGCGGTGAAATTCTCCACTCTGTTCCCGGCCCTGTTGTATGAGGGAAAGTAGGGACAGAACGGCGCAACGGTGCAGGTTGGATTGAGGCGATCAACCCAGCTCCAGAAATGATATTGCGCAGCGAGTTCGATGGGGCCGGCGGGAACTTCCTGCGTGGCCCAGAGCAGCGGCTGGCTGTCGAGGTATCCCGCAATCATCTTAAAGGTGTATTTTCTTGTGAGTTCGGGATGGCTTTCCAAGAATTTCTTGACTTGAAACCACATCGGATTGTCGGAACGGTTGGGGTCTTGCGCGGCGCCAAAGAAAATCAGCATGAGCGGCTTGCCCTCGTAGGTCACCTGGCGTTCGGGATAGTTCTGCAGGAGCGATCCAAAGAAATCGATTTCTTTTTCGAACGAAGTCTTTCCGTCCAGATCCTGAAACAAGACATCCTGGTCAAAGCCGCCTAACTGTGGAATGAGCTTGAGTCGAGTTCCCAGTTTTGTCCACGCGGGATAGAGATTGCCGGTGTTGTCTCGGATCGTTTGGTTGTAGGAGCGGAAAGATGGGGTGCAGTACGGGAGATATTTCTCGGCGAACCACGCGCTGTTGAAGATGCAGCTTACATTGTTGGTCAGGTCACCGATCGCGGCATCGACCCCAAGGTGTTCCAGTTGGGTTACGTGACGCTGGATCACGGCGGGATCAGCGCTATCATATCCGCCGCCCACGGTTTGCATGTCGGGGGACTGCAACAGCGGCAGAGCGGCACTCGACTGAAAGGTCACGGCGTTCGGTCCGAACCAGGCTTCGTATTCCATGACAACGATGTGGCTGTCGCCATTAACGACGAGCGGCAGGCGCGGGTTCGCTCCGGCCGAGGGGTTAGAGACTGCCGTCGCAGCGGGAGTTTGCATCAAAAGTCCGAGAACTAGACTTAGGACGGCCGCCAGGCGGGACCGGGATGCGCGTTGGAAGAGAAAGACTTCGATGCCGCGGGAAACTCCTGCTGTTTGAATCATGGGGTTACTCGTTTCGATCGTAGAAACCCGGCACGGCCGCAACAGTTTCGTGGGAAGGTGCGAAGTGCTGGCGGACAGCCGATGGCGGCTGTCCCCACATCATCTTCTTAATCACTTCTTGAATTGCGGGTCGATCTCCACCTGATATCCCGTAACCATCTTATTGGTTTCGTTGGCCATGCCGACCACCGCCATCAATTCTTTGAACATAGCGTCGGTCATGCCTTTCTTTTGGGCAGACGCGGTGTGGGATGCGATGCAGTAGTGACACTGGTTGGTCACGCTCACGGCCACATAGATCATTTCTTTGGTCAGCGGATCTAGCGCGCCGGGGGCCATGATCTGCTTGATGTCTTCCCAAGTACGCTTCAGGGTGGCGGGATCGTGGGCGATGGCCTTCCAGAAATTATTAATCCAGTTGGTCTTGCGGGTGGTCATGATGTCGTCGTAAATGGCGCGGACTTCGGGAGTGGCGTCTTTGTATTCGATAAGGCCTAGTGTGGACATGAAGGGACTCCAGGTTTCAAGGTTTCAAAGTCTCAGAGTTTCAAGGTCAACGCTCCGGCAACCTTGAAACCTCTGACACTTCTTACTTCGGCAACTGTCCGGCCAGCAGTTGCTCCAGCTGTGCTGTCGGGACTCGCACGCCCACGTAGAAGTGTCCGAACAGGGCGTAGACAGCGCTGACTTCGTCGAAGCGCATTTCGTAGATCAGCTTCTTGAAGACCAGAGGATCTTCGGCAAAGAGGTCGACGCCCCACTCCCAGTCGTCGAAGCCGATGGAGCCGCTGATGATCTGTTTGACATCTCCAGCGTAGCGGCGGCCGATGACTCCGTGGTCGCTCATCTGGCGGGCGCGCTCTTCGATGGGGAGTTTGTACCAGTTCTTGTCTTCGCCGCGGCGGCGGTCCATCGGGTAGAAGCAGGCGTAGCGCTGGCCCGGGATCTCTGGATAGAGGCGCGGGCGCATGGCCTCCCGATGGCGGTTCAGTTTGCACTCGATTTCGGCCTTCCACTGATCGGAATGGGGCTCGATTCCCTGGTCAGTCAGTTCTTTGTAGATTTTCAGGGTGGAATCGTAGAGTCCGAGTTCGATAATAGAAAGATAAGACGTAGTGGGCTCGAGGTAATCGGTGAGGCGCAGGTTGGCAAGCTGCAATTCGGCCTGGTTGAGATCAGCGAACGATTCGCGGAAGTGAATCAGCATGAGGTCGCCCTTGTGGCCGATGAGCGAGAACAGCGCGGACTGGCCGGCGGATTTCTTCTCCATGGCGGCGAGAGCTTCGGAGGCTTCTTTGGCGATCGCCGATTTTTCGCCTGCGGGCAGGGCTCGCCAGGCGGGCCAGCGGAGGCGCATCATCTGATGGAGGACGCTGTAGCCCTCGGTGGTGAGCGGGACGGCGGGAATTTCTGCCGTGACTTGCGGCCGAGGTTGGTGAGTGGTGGTCATGCGAGCCTCTTTCCGGACGGTGCTTTCAGGGGCAACGTGTTCGAGTGCAAAAGGATATTGTACGCGGTGGGGCGGCAGGTCGAAAATTGCGGAACGACTCCGGACCAAGTATGTGCAGCAAAAGGCGAACGGTCATCATCTCATACGAAAGAAACGGAAGGGTGAGGGATTCATGAGGACGAAGGCACAGTTTACCCGGCGGGACCTGCTGCGCGGTGCGGTCTTGGGAGTCGCATGCGTTCCAGTCTTCCCTCTCGTCGGATGGGCAGAAAAACAGCGGGGATTTGCGGAGCCTGCGGCGGTCCCCTACCCCAGTTCGGACGACGCGCTGCTGGATGAGATCGAACGGACCGGGTTCGAGTTTTTCTGGAACGAGGCTGGCGCGTCGGGCCAGGTAAAGGATCGCGCGCAGGCGCAGGGCAAGGACACGCATACGATTGCCAGCATCGCAGCGACCGGTTTTGGGCTTTCGGGGCTTTGCATCGGCGAGACGCGCGGCTATGGAAAGAAAGCCGAGATCGTCGAGCGCGTGCGAGGAACTCTGCGGTTTCTGTGGCAGAAACTCCCGCACGAGCATGGCTTCTAACCACTTTATCGATATGAACACCGGGGAGCGGCAGTGGAAGTGCGAGATCTCGTCGATCGACACTTCCCTTCTGCTGTGTGGGGTCTTGACGGCGCGGCAACATTTTGCGGACGCGGAAATTCAGGATTTGGCAACCAAGATCTACGAGCGCGTGGACTGGCCGTGGATGTTGAATGGGGGCAAGACGTTTTCGATGGGTTGGCATCCTGAGTCGGGTTTCTTGGATGCTCGATGGGAGCACTATTGCGAACTCATGATGATCTACCTGCTGGCGCTGGGTTCGCCAACGCATACGGTTCCTGCGGACACATGGAAGGCGTGGACGCGGCCCACGGTGAAATTTCAGGGGCTGGAATACATCTCCGGGAATGATCCGCTGTTCACGCATCAGTACTCGCAGGCGTGGTTCGATTTCCGACACAAGCGTGACGCGTACGCCAACTACTTTGAGAACTCGGAGAAGGCGACGGCGGCACATAAGATGTTCTGCCTTTCGCTGCGGGAGGAGTTTCCTGACTACAGCGACCACCTGTGGGGCATCACGGCGTCGGACTCAGCGGCGGGATACCAGGCGTGGGGCGGGCCGCCGCGATTGGGAAAACTGGATGGAAGCGTAGTCCCATGCGCGGCCGGCGGTTCCCTGCCGTTCCTCGATACGGAGTGCATGAAGGTTCTGCGGACAATATTAAGGAGCGCTATCCGAAGGCGTGGGGGCGCTATGGATTGATCGGTGCTTTCAACCCGCTGACCAACTGGTACAACCCGGACGTGCTGGGAACCGATCTGGGGATCACGATGGTGATGGCGGAGAACCAGCGTACGGTATTCATCTGGAACACGTTCATGAAGAATAAAGAAGCGCAGCGCTGATGGAGAGGGCCGGGTTCCAGGCGCAAGCTGCGTGAATTGAATCACTTCCTACCCTTAGTCTTTGACGCTTGACGCGCCGAGAATTCCGCACAGTCTAAATAACACACTGCCACGGAATGAACGCCCGTTCATTCCGCAGCAGCGTGGTTCGGAGGCTCCCCGCTTGGGGAAGCACACTTGAGTTAGAAGCTGAACCGGGCCTGCAGTTGCACCGTCCTGCTGCCCAATGCCCTGCCGGCCACGCCGAAGTCCGGGTTTGGATGAGCAACCGTGCCATCCGGCGCTACGCCACCCAGATTCGTATCGATGGACTCGGTGTTGATGTTGTTCTTGTTGAAGAAGTTGTAAACGTCGGCGCGGATTTCAAAGCGGGCGCTCTCTCCCAAGCCTCGGATCCTGGGCAGGCCGAAGCCCTTGCTAAGGCTGAGATCGACGTCGTTATAGCCCGGGCCGTTCAAGCTGTTGCGCTCGATTCCGGGAGTAGGCGCCGGCGCGGTGGCCGGGAAAGCTGCCCCTTGAACATAAGTCGGAGGCACGAAAAACTGGGTGCCGTTGCCGCCGTAATTCGGGTTGGTGGCCCGCATGAATGTGCTGTTGCTGGTGCTTGAGCCCGCTCCAGGGGCAACGCCGGCGGGGCGAAGCACAGAGTAACCGCTGCCTTGATAATACAAATTATTGGAGCCGTAGTTCGGGTTCCATGGGAAACCTGAGTGCAGGTTCCAGATACCGCTCAGTGACCATCCACCCGCCACCTTCTCAACCCAGCTATGGCTGCCATGGAACAACACAGGCTGCCACAACCCGAATAGCTTGAAGGCATTCGCAACGTTGTAGTCGGACCGTCCATAGGCAGCCGCGGTATTAAAGGGGTATGGATCCTCTTCATACGGGCCCGAATTTTCGTCCAACGCTTTCGCCCAAGTGTATTGCGCTGATGCCTGAAACTCGTGCGAGAAGTTGTGCGTGAGGCTGGCCATCCCCGCATTGAAATTCGCGTTGCCTGCGTTCTCATAGTAGTCCACGAAATTGACCTGCGGGTTCATCGCCAGACCATTGGCTGCGCCGATGGCGAGCCAATTATTTTGTATCAGCAAATTGCGTGTCCGGTTTCCCTGGTAACCCACGGTGGCCACGGTGTTGAAGGGCAATTGATACTGCATGTCCAGGGAATAATGGTCGGTGTAGATCGTCTTCGGGTTCGACGGAAAACCCGTCACGGAGATTGGCGACCCACCTATCGGCAGGTTATTGCTGCCGAACGTCTTGATGGTGTTGGGATTGGGGGCATAGCCAAAAATAGAATGTACGTCGCCGGCGATTTCGTAGAGAATTCCATTACCCGCACAGGACGGGTTGGCAGTGAAGGGATAGGGGCAGGTGAAGCTTGGCGAGACCGCATTGGGCGGGTTCCCGCTGCCATTTGCGGTAATGGCGATTTCGTTTTGATTGTAACTGAGGCCAAATCCCCCGCGGATCACCAGTTTGCTCGAGTACTTATTCGGCTGCCATGCAAAGCCGACCACCGGACCAAAATTATTCTTCTGTGGAGTGTAGAGGTCCCCTCCAACACGAATGTTCAGGTTGGTGAGCGCATCCGCGCCCGATCCGAATTGCAGGACGTCCTGATCGTTCTGCTTGTTGTATAGCGATCCGAAGTAAGACCAGCGCAGGCCGAGGTTGACGGTCAGATTGGGACGGACTTTGAAGTCGTCCTGCACAAACACGCCCCACAGGTTTACGCGATCATCCTGTCGGTTCGAGAAGGGAACGCCAGTCTTAGAATTGAACTCGCCGTTCTCGAAATAGGGAGCGTCATTAGCAAAATCCCACAGGTTATGGAAATTAAAGCCAGGCCGCGCATTGTAGACCGGATTATTTAAATAAGCGAGCTTGGTGTACTCGATGCCCGTCTTGATACTATGACGGCCGAGTATCTTGGTGAGGACGTCATTGAAGCTGTAGGTCCATTGGTTCAGGTTGCTCGGTCCCGGGGCTCCAAAAAAGTTGATGCTGGCGGAGCCTTGGCCATCGATATTGTCCTGCGGCAGCCCAAAGGGCGCCTGCGGATTGGTCGTCACCTCGTTCCACTTCCAGCCCGCCCAATTACCACGCGCCTGATTCAGCAACGTGGATGAGAAGGTATGGTTCCAGATCAGCGAATAAGCATAGTTTTTCTGGCTGTGATGCCATAGGTTTTCCGGGCGGACCGTGCCGTTGTAATCCGTAGTAGTCACCGGAACCCAGTAAATCGTGAAACCCAGCCGGTCTTTCTGGGTGACGTCGGCATCGACACGGGCGTTGTATTGACTTTGTGATGTGGTGGTGGGGTTCACCGTATTGAAGTACGCTATGTCAGGGACTCCATCCAATCCGCCGCCTATGCCGGGTGTATTGGAGTTGCCACCGTAGGTCAGATCTTGCATTCCCAGGCCCGTCTTTATTGGCGAGCCTAAGTCCAGGCCGCCCGAAACGGTGGCGCAGTTCACCCCCTCCACCAACCCGATGGAGGCGCAGGTACGGGCAATCATCCCGTTGCTGGCAACGGCCGCACCGGGAAAGGAGAGGTACTTTGCCGCGATGCTGCCTGAGGTCGCGGCCGAAGTATCAAACTGTGAAGTTTCATACCAGCCTTGCGCCGTGGTAACGGCCTTCAGCGGGCTGGTCTCCCAATTGAAGAAGCCAAATATCTTGTTCTTCCAGATAGGGCCGCCGAGACTTCCGCCGTATTGGTTGAATCGGTTGTCATCACGGTTCAGGCCACGCAGGGCTGGCGTACCGGAAGTATCGGAACCGACGCCGTTCCAGCGCTGATAGGCATTTAGTCCGGGCCGCGACGCCTTAAAGAATGCACTGCCGTGAAATTGGTTGGTGCCGCTCTTGGAAGTGACCTGGATCTGCGCGCCGCTGAAGCGGCCATTCTCCGCATCGTAGCTGTTGGAGACGACTTTCATGTCGCCTACGGAATCTTCGCTGGGCGTGATGATCGACGTGCCACCCCACACCGCACTCACCGTGCTGATACCGTCGACGGTGATGCTGTTGGTCTCATACTGGCCGCCACCACTCTGGATCTGGGGGCCGTTCTCGGTTTCGAAAATGCCACCCGCACCGCCAGAAGTTCCGCCCGGTCCCTGGTTTCCCGGCGCATTGAAGGCGCCTCCGCCAGCCTGCTGCGAAGCATCTCCGAAAACTCCCGGCGTCAGTTGCGCCAGTTGAAACACGTCGCGATTGAACGACGGCATGTGCTGGATCTGGTTACTGGTAATGGTGGCGCTGACCGTGGCGGTCTCGGTGTCCATCGCTTGGGTTGTGCTGGAAACCGTTACGGTCTGTGAAACCTGACCCACCTCGAGCTGCAAGTCCAGAGCATTGAGTTGCTCGGGGATGATCTGTACATGCTCCAGTACTTTCTTCGTGAACCCCTCGTGCTCCACGGTGATTCGGTAGGGAGCCGGCGGCAGGGCGTTGAAGTTATAAATGCCGTTGCCGTCGGAAGTGGACACTATGGTCTTGTTGGTGTCGGTATCGACGAGCGTCACGGTCGCGCCAGGAATCACCGCGCCTTGACTATCACTTACCGTTCCGCGGAGGGAAGCGCGATATTGTGCATGGGCCAGGACCGCGGAGAAGGTGATGCAGACAAGAAGCGAAACGCTGCGGAACACAGAAGAAGTGGAACGGCTCATTGAAGCCTCCCGGTCTTTACGAACCTTACGATTTTGATGGGGCGCCGCTTGCTAAAACTCTACAAAAGCGTTTTAGTAACATTCGACCGCTTATAGCACAGGGGATTTTCCACAGTCAAGCGTAATGCTCTGGGAAAGACTTAAGATGCGGTTTCGCCCGGCGACGGCAGGATTTATTTGTGCTCGGCCACCTTAACGATTTTGTTAAGGCGATCACGCGATGTCATGGGTCTTCGCCTGACGGCTGACGCGCAGAGAGATTATTTTTCAGGAAGAAGCTTCCAACAGATGTTTTTTGTTGCGACGCTACTTGGGAGCGAGGCCGTTCGAGACCCGGCAGGTAGTCTCGCGGATCATCAGCTTGGGTTCGACCATCCTCTCGCCCCCGTGCGAATTCGATTCCGAGGCGCGAATGCGGCGGAGCAACGTCTCAGCGGCGATCCTTCCCATTTCGCGCAGCGGCTGGCGCACAGTGGTCAGCGCCGGGTTCTGGTAGGCAGCACTCTGGATATCGTCGAAGCCCACCACGGAGACGTCTTCGGGCACGCGGAACCCGGCCTCGCGAAGGGCCCGGATGGCGCCCATTGCGGAGATATCGTTGAACGCGAAGAGGGCCGTGAACGGCTTGTGCGACGAAAGCAGCTTGCGGGTGGCTTCATATCCAAGCTCCGGAGACGGAGAGTCGCCCTGGAGCTGAGAGATGAGAGCCGACGAAATCCGCAGGCCGAGGTGGCGAGCAGCCTTTTCGATGTTCGCCCAGCGCACTTCCGTATCGGAGCTGAATTCCTGCCCTTTGATGAAGGCGATGTCGCGATGACCGAGCTGAAAAAGATGCTTCAGAGCAATCTCGGCGGCGCGAACGTGGTCCAGAACGATGTTGGTAACGCCCTTCACCTGGTTGTGCCCTGACACCGTGACCACTGGGACCTTGAGTTGAAGAGTCCAGGGAGTGTCGACCGCAATCAGGCCATCGACGGATCTCTCCAGGAACAACCGCGGATATTCATCGATCAAATCGGCGCGGTGTCGGTGACTGACAACGAAGTAGAAGTATCCCTCTTGCAGCAAATAGTCCTCGACGCCACTCATCACAGAGGCGGAGTAGCCATCACTGACCTCAGGGACGATGACTCCGACGGTGAAGCTGCGCTGGGCGCGCAAGGAGCGAGCGAAAAAGCTGGGACGGTATTTGTACTTGCGGGCGGCGGCGAGAACGCGGTCTTTCGTTTCCTGAGGGATGGAGTCCGCGACGGGCGAGCCATTGATGACCAGCGACACGGTGGCGGGGGAGAGTCCCAAATGTTCCGCCAGCTCTTTCAAGCTCACCGGCTTGGGCCCCATGCGCACGGTCTTGCCAGCGCTCTTGCCCTTCTTCTTTGTCGTCACGCTGCGCAGTCTCGCACAAACCGAATCGGCGTAGCAAGCACGATGTTTAGCACGCCGCGCGGAATACTTATTGACATTGAGAAGAAAAGAGTTTTTGATACATTGCGGAAACGCCCTACTAACCCGATTTAGTAACTAGTTGTAACCGGGCCCCACGGAGGCTCCATCCCAATGTCATCCTCATACTCATCCATCGCTGTTGCTCGCTGGGCACTCCAAAAACTCCAATCAAGGTTGCTGCAGAGGATTTCAGTTGCGCTCCTGTTGTGCGGAATCGGTGTCGTGATGAGTGCGGGCGCGTTCGCCCAGGCGCAATCGACGCGATCGTCGACACCCGAGATGGGCGGCGTCGCAGACCCGAAGTTCGATGCCAGGGTGGAATCGATTCTGCAGCAGATGACGCTGGAAGAAAAGGTTGGACAGCTAGTGCAGTACTCCGCCGGGCAACCTACCGGGCCGGGAACGGGCAGAACCGACTATGCCGACATGATCGCGCACGGACAGATTGGGTCGCTGTTCAATGTGATCGATCCGCACGAGATCAACAAGTACCAGAAGATTGCGATGGAGAAGGCGCGGCTGCATATTCCCATCCTGTTCGGGCTCGACGTGATTCACGGATTCAAGACGGAGTTTCCGATTCCGCTGGGACTGGCCTCGACATGGGAGCCAGCGATTGTGGAGAAGGCTTCGCGTGTGGCGGCAATGGAGGCGTCAGCGGACGGGATCCGGTGGACTTTTTCGCCGATGGTCGATATCGCACGGGATGCTCGCTGGGGGCGCATGGCCGAGGGTGCCGGCGAGGATCCTTTTCTGGGATCGGCCATGGCTGCGGCTTATGTGAGGGGCTATCAGGGTTCGCGGTTGGATGCACCGGACAGCATTGCGTCGTGCGCCAAGCACTATGTCGGCTATGGCGCGGCTGAAGGTGGACGCGACTACAACAGCACGGAGATTTCCGAACACACTCTGCGCCAGTTCTATCTGCCGCCGTTTCATGCGGCGGTTGAGGCCGGGACCGCGTCGTTGATGAGCGCGTTTAATTCTTTGAACGGAGTACCGTCGACAGCGAACCCATTCACGTTGAAGCAAGTGTTGCGCAAAGAGTGGGGCTTTCGTGGGTTGGTGGTGAGCGACTGGAACGCAGTGGGGGAACTGATTCCGCACGGCATTGCAGCGGACGGTGCCACCGCGGCGCGCAAGGCATTCCTTGCTGGCGTGGATATGGACATGGTGAGCAGCCTCTATCACGACAATCTGCAACAAATCGTAGGCTCGGGCCAGGCGACGCAAGCTGAGTTGGACGAGGCTGTGCGACACGTACTGCGCGTCAAACTGGCGTTGGGACTATTCGAGCATCCGTTTGTGGATGAGGCTGCAGCGGCGAAGGCGCTTTACCATCCGGAGAGCATTGCGCTGGCGCAGACCGCGGCTGAACGATCGTTCGTGTTGCTGAAGAATGAAAACGGGCCGGGTGCAAAGCAGGTCCTTCCCCTGGCGAGTGGAACGCAGAACATTGCAGTCATCGGGCCGCTCGGCGATGATTCGTCCTATCCGGGCGGAGCGCCCGCTGGATCGGGCCCACGCGTTTCTCTGCCGGCGGCGCTGGCGCAACGGATCGGCGAAAGCCATGTGTTTCGATTCAAGGGATCCGGAATTCTCGACGGAACTGATGGCGAGATTGCCGCCGCGGTGGCAGGAGCGCAGAAAGCAGACGTCGTGATCCTGGCACTGGGGGAGACCCCGGAGATGAGTGGGGAGGCGGCATCGCGTGCGCATCTGGGGCTTCCCGGCAGGCAGCAAGAGTTGCTGGAAGCTATTGTCCGAACAGGTAAGCCCGTGGTTCTGATTCTATTCAGCGGACGGCCGCTCACGGTGCCCTGGGCGTTTGAACATGTGCCGGCCGTGATTGCAGCATGGCTGCCCGGAATCAGCGGAGGACCTGCGTTGGCGCGCACTCTTTTCGGAGAAGTGAATCCCAGTGGGAAGCTGGTTGTCAGCTGGCCGCGCAGCGTGGGGCAAGAGCCGCTTTATTACAATCATCTGAACACCGGGCGACCTGCCGGGAACACCGACCTCACGCACCCGCCGAAGGATATTACAGAACGGTACTTGTCGCGCTATATCGACGAACAGAACACTCCGCAATTCCCTTTCGGCTACGGCGGGTCTTACACCAGCTTCACATACGGAAATACAACAATCAGCACGCAACGATTGAGTGCCGCTGCTCTCAATACAGGATTGAGCGACGCAGAGCATGCGGCCCCGGCACTGACCGCCGAGGCCGAGGTGACGAATGCCGGAGCCCGCGCTGGCGAGGAAGTGGTTCAGCTGTACATTCAGCTTCAAGGCACCAGCGATGCCGAACCCGAGCGCATGCTGAAGGGATTCAAGACCGTCGCTATAGCTCCCGGCGAAACCAAGAAGGTAACCTTTGACTTGAAACCGGAAGCTTTTGCGATCTGGAATGCACGCAACGAATTCGCTGCCGAACCGGCCAAGGTTAAGGTTTGGATCAGCCCTGATTCCGCGCACGGTTCGGCGGCAGAAGCGGAGATTCTGCCGTAGAACCGTGTCTGATACTCGCAGCGGACACGGCTGCGGAAAGCTGTCGTCACGATCACTGAACAAGAGCCTTGGCTGTGAACTGCGGTTCTTGCTGCCGCAGCTTGCTCGCGCGCTCTCGAGCCTCACCGATCTGCTCTTGGCTCAGGACCTCTTCCAGCGAATGAAGCAAGTCGTTGCCGCGCGGGTCTCCGGCCATGGCCGCGGCCGTAATCCAGGAATACGCGGCTTCCGGATCTTTTTTGGTTCCGCGGCCATCGGTATACATGTATCCCAGCTTGATGCGGGCTCCGGTATGTCCCTGTGCGGCGGCTTTCTGGAACCACAGAAATGCAGCATCGTTGTTCTGCGGAACGCCTTCCCCGCGGAGATACATGTCTGCGAGATTGTTCTCGCCCAGAGGATTGCCGGCCTCGGCGGCTTTGCGGTACCAGATCGCGGCGGTCGTAGCGCTCCGCGAGGTGCCGAGTCCCTGATCGTACATATAGCCGAGATTTGTCTGTGCGCTGCTGTCGCCGGCCTCGGCGCCTTTCTGAAACCAGCGGAAGGCTTCGTCGTTGTCCCGGTGCACACCTTTCCCCTCCATATAGAGAATGCCGAGGTTGTAGTAAGCGCGCGCAAAGTGCTGATCGGCCGCCGCGTGGAGCCAGTGCAACGCCGCCGCATAATTGACGGGTGTGCCCCAGCCGTTGACATGCATGACAGCGAGATTCACTTGGGCCGGAGCGTAGCCTCGCTGTGCCGCCTGGCTGAACCATCGCAGAGCCTCTCGTTCGTCATAATCGGGACCAATCGCCAAGATGGAGGCAATCCCCAACTGGTTCTGCTCAAACGCATGTCCTCGCCGTGCCATCTGTTGAACAAGCCCATCGTCACAGATTTTCTTGTCGCTCCCTACCAGGCGCGAGACCACGGCGAGACTGCATTGCTCCTTCGGCGGCGTCTGACCCAAGGCGTTTCCGGCGAGCAGCATTTCGGCTAGCGTTATGACGATTCCTAATGCAAGCTGGCGTCGGGCTATGGTTCGATTCAAACGTTTTGTTCTCACGATATCCCTCCCGGCCCGGGACCTTGACCCTTGATTTCCCTGAGCTCAGGCCCAAAGGTGTCGCAGGGCGCCGGATACCGCAATGCAAGCTGAGTCATTCGTAGGTGCAAACCGGATCATTTGTCAGAAAGCTGGACCTCATCCAGCAATGACCTGATGACAAAAGACTTAGTCGCGCGTCCATGGAACTAGAGTGGCTGCGAAAACGTAGAATGCTGTACCATCGGAAACCGCCTGGGTACAAATGACTCGCTATGGTTCAGATCGGGCACGGTTCGGTCCTTTTGAAGTGGACCTGCACACTCATGAACTGTGGAAATTCGGGACCCGACTGAAGCTGGTGGGCCAGCCTTTTGAAATTCTCGTGGTGCTGCTGAGTAAACCGGGAGAGTTGGTAACCCGGGAAGAACTCCGAACGCGCCTTTGGCCCGGGGACACCTTCGTCGACTTTAACCACGGCCTCAATGCTGCCGTGAACAAGCTGCGGGAGGCGCTGAGCGACTCGGCGGAGAATCCGCGGTATGTGGAAACCTTACCTCGCCGCGGCTACCGTTTCGTTGCGACCGTCGAGTGGGTGGCGGCCAAGCCGGTGGCTTCGGAGACCCCGTCGCCAAATCCTCCGGTTCCGCTCCCGGTCGAAACTCCCTACGCCCCTCGAACCGACTTCACGTTCTCGGCTGCGGGGCCCGCCAATTCGGACACTCCCAGCCGAAGTCCCTTCCTTCAATACCTGATCGGAGCCGGTGTGCTTTTCACTTTGTTCCTGGCAACCGCGCTTCTTTTCCGAACGTCGTCCAGTTACGGCGCGGGATCGCCCTCCCGCTCCATGGTGGAGCACACCCGCCCATTGCTTGCAATTTCCGATACCGCAACGCCAGCTTTTTCGCCTGACGGAAATTTCGTGGCTTTCTTCCGCGAGCATTCGCAGCCGGGAGAATCGGGCATCTACGTGACGGCGGTGGGCAGCGAACAGCTTTTGCAGCTCACCGGCAACGACGACGACCGCTATCCGGTATGGTCCCCGGATGGACGCTGGATCGCGTTCTCACGCTTCTCTCACCAGACCTATACCATCCACATAGTGGCCGCCGACGGTGGAGGCGAGCAGAAACGAAAGGCAGAACAGAACGTGACCGCCGCATCCGCGGCGTTCAAGTTAACTTCCAGCGGTACGGTTGAGCGAGAACTTCCAACCGGCGGTGTGGTACCCAGCCATGGAGAACTTGATTGGTCGCCCGACGGCAAGTTCATCGCGTTCGCGGGGCAGTCCGGCATTTACTTGCTCTCGCTCCAAGACTCGACGGTGCGCCGCATCACCGAACCGCCGCCGACGGTCGAGGATTGGGGCCCATCGTTTTCTCCGGACGGTCAGAAAATAATGTTCGTGCGCAAAGGTGAGATCGATGCGCCCGATGAAATCTGGACCGCACCAGTCAGCGGCGGCGTTGGGGTTCGCCTTTTTTCCGAACGCGGTCGGATCGGCAGTGCGCCGCAATGGTCCTTCGACGGGCGCTCGGTTATCTTTTCCTCCAATCGCAACGGTCATCCGGCGCTTTGGAGAGTCTCTTTGGACGCACCTGACTCCGCCGTGGAGATCAGAGAGGCAGGCTCGCCTGCGTGGGATCCCGCGGTCTCACGCCGCGGATATCGGTTGGTTTACGAACGCCTGTTGCGCAGCGTCAGCATCTGGCAAATGAATCTCTCGGGCACGGGCGATAAGCACCCTTACCTGACGGTCTCATCGACGAGCGACACGGATCAAGGCCCGGGACCGCAGTTCTCTCCGGATGGCAAGAGACTCGCGTACATGTCGGATCGCTCGGGAACAATGGAGATCTGGGTCAGCAACAGCGACGGCAGCAATGGATTCCAGCTCAGCGCGGTGGGAGGAGCCGGCACGCCGCGCTGGTCGCCCGACAGCCTTTCGGTCGCGTTTGACGCTACCACGCCGAACGGCAGCAAGATTGTGACCATGAACCTGCACGGCGGCGCGCCCCTCATTTTGACTCCGGATGCGTCCCACAGTGTTTGCCCGAGCTGGTCGCACGACGGCAAGTGGGTTTACTTCGCTTCGCCGCGCTCTGGAGAGTGGCAGGTCTGGAAGGTGCCTGCGGGAGGTGGCCCGCCGGTGCAAGTCACGCAGCATGGTGGACACGCCGCTCTAGAATCTCCCGATGGCAAGTTTGTTTACTACGCTAAGACCCAGATGGCTGAGCCCGAGATTTGGCGCGTTCCCGTGAATGGCGGCCCAGAGGCACCGCTGCCTCTGGTACATCCGGGAACATGGGCCAGTTGGCAAATCGTGGAAGACGGAATTCTTTTCGTGGGCCCGTCTCTGGGACATCAGGCGGTGTTGAGCTTCTACGATTTCGCGCGGCAGCGCACGACCACCGTCACCGTGCTCAATCGCGTTCCCTTCTGGCTGGGAGCCACGCCCGATGGCCACACGGTCGCTTTCGACCAACCTGGCCAGGAGCAGGCGCAAGCCATGCTGGTCGAGAACTTCCGTTAAATACGTTTTGCGTGGTTGCGATCAACAGGTCGCCATCTCAATGCGGTTTCCGCGATTGCGATCTCCCAGACATTGAGACGATCAGCGTGCCTTCCTAGTCTTGATCGAGGTATTCGTCAGGCACATCGTCCTCCGGAACCTCACGCGTGGTCACTTCCTTGGTTCCTTGCCTTCCCGCATCTTCCACGCCCGTAACGATTCCAGCCTCGAATGCGTTTCCTTCCTCGACCAACTCGTCAACACTCTCCGAATCCGCGTCCTCGACATTAGACAAACCCTGCAAATCTCCGGACTGCCCGCCCGAGCCCGGGCCTAGCATCTCGGGGGAGACTGCCGATGCGCGCCGTCCTCGACTTGCCTTCGGAGTCTCCCTGGCACCTGCACCCGAAATCTTCCGAGGAGCCGACTTCTTCACCTCGATCTTCTTTGCCGCAGCTTTATTCGGAGCAGCCGTCTTCTTCGCGGATTTCTGAGGGGCTGCCCGTTTCACCGCCCGCTTCTTTGTCTGCTTCTTCTTCGGAGCGGCGGTCTTCTTTGATTTCGTAGATTTCTTCTTGGTTTTCTTCTTGGTAGCCATTGGCGCAGTCTAGCACCGACGCACACGTGCAAGCAAAGCCGAAGCAGCGTGCTGAGATGAATGCGTTTCTACGCGGTCCAAAAAAGCGAGGCCGTCCCCAGGCGGACGGCTATCGCTCGAAAGAGACCGAAAAAACCACGCGCCGGGTTACGCTTTAATGAACTCGACGTCCACCGTGATGGTGACTTCCTCGCCCACGACGATCCCACCGGTCTCGAGCGCTGCGTTCCACGTTAGTCCAAAATCTTTTCGATTGATCTTAGTCGTTGCAGCGAGTCCCATTCGGGTGCCGCCCCACGGGTCTTTCATGGGGGCGCTCAGCCCCTCGACGTCAAATACCACATTGCGCGTAACGCCGTGAATCGTAAGATCACCTTCGACGGCAAGTTCCACACGTCCCTCTTTCGAAACGCGAGTCGATTTGAAGGTTAAGACGGGAAATTTCTCGACATCCAGGAAATCGGCGCTTTTCAGGTGCGCATCGCGCTGCGCTTCCCGGGTGTTAATCGTGGCAGCATCGATCGAAGCCTCCACTCGTGATTTGGTGATGTCGGCGTCGTTTAGTTCCAGCTTGCCGGTGATGGTAGTGAACTCTCCCTTCACATTCGAGATCATCATGTGCTTGACCTTGAACTGGGCGGCGGAGTGAACGGGGTCGATGTTCCAGGTCGTAACGGCGGTTGATTGTGGTGCAGTGACTGTGCTCATGTATGGCAATCCTCCTTTTTCAAAGATGCTCATGGACACGACAAAGTATGCAAATATTTTCGTCCCCTATTCGTTGTTCGATTCGAAAGTCAGTTCTTTCCACGATACTGCCCCTATTGCAGACTCCAACCGACGGCCTCGGTTTGCTCCCCGCAGGACGAGTTTCGCGAATCGTAACGGGAGGCCAAGAGGAAGGTTGCAGCGGTCGAAACGATGGTGGCCAGGGACGGAATTGAACCGCCGACGACAGCCTTTCAGAGTGGCGTTGATAAATGTTTACTACGGCTTAATTGATCTTGGGTGGCTGCGTAAGTGCTCGAGAAGTCGTAGGTGACACGCTTAGGTTGGGTCGGGATCTCGGCCGGAGGACAGCTTTCCAACGTGCTGCGATCCGCCGGCACTTCGTGGGTGCGCACTCCCTTCGCGTCATCGCCAAACTCATGCGAAAGGTCGGCGTGCCGAATCGCGACATGCTTTCCGTGCATGCGATTACGCATTCGCTGGTGCCGAATATGCAGTGCTGACGTTCTTTACCGCGTCCACTAAGCCGCTGCCATCTTTCTCCAAATTCAACCGCGACTTCTCAAGATATGCCGCAGCCCCCGCCGCCACCAGTTTCTTCTCGTTCCGCTGCGAGAGGCCGGAAAGAACGATTACGGGTATCGACTTCGTACAGGGATCTTTCTTCAACTGGCGCAGGACTTCCGTACCTTCGATCATGGGCAGCATCATGTCCAGCAAAATGATCTCGGGGCGGACAATCCGGGCGCGGCACAAACCTTCTTGTCCGTCTCCGACTGCAGTCACGCTGTAGCCGGCCTTGATCAGAATCCTCTCAATCGCCAAGCGCAACAGTCGGCTGTCTTCAATCACAAGTATGGTCATATTTCGTACCTCTAACGATCGGGTGTCGATTTCGTGTTCTGCAATGCCGGCGAATTCGCCGTGAACGACTGCCTCACGGGCAGCCTTTGGCGAACCCAACCTGGCTATGGTGACTTGCGAGCAGTTCCTCGATCGTGTCCCCGGGGACGGGTCGCGACCACAAATATCCTTGACCCAGTTCGCAGCCAAGGTCCCGGAGCACTTCCATTTGCTCCTGGGTCTCAACTCCCTCGGCAACTACTTTCAGTCCCAGGTTATGCGCCAAGAGGATAATGATGCGGACGATCTCATGGCTCTCAATGTCGCCGTCCATCGCGGAGATGAAGCTTCGGTCGATTTTCAACGTATCCACGGGAAACCGTTGCAGACGAGAAAGAGAGGAGTGGCCAGTGCCGAAGTCGTCGATGCTCAGCCGAACGCCAATGGCCTTCAATTCCGAAAACAAGGTTGCTAACCTCTCGGGATCGCCCATGGCGATGTTCTCAGTGATTTCAAAATCCAGAAAGCGAGGATCAACTCCACACTGCCGGAGAATCTCTCCCATCTGAGAGGCCAGGTCCGTCTGGGCTGCTTCCTTTGCCGTGACATTGACGCTCATAAAAAGAGGTGGATCAGATGGAAAGAGCGACTGCCAGCGGCGAAGTTGACCACAAGCGTCGCGAAGCAATTGCCGGTTCATCGGCAAAATGATGCCGCTTTCGTCCGCAACGGTGATGAACTCCCCCGGCATGACAATGCCATGCGGGCGTTGCCAGCGACTGAGCGCTTCGAATCCAACAATTCGATTGTCCTGCAAGGACACGAGCGGCTGGTAGTAGACCCGGAACTCATTGCACTCTAGCGCCTTTCGTAGGTCAGTTTCGAGTTGCAACCGTTTCACCGCGTCCGCTTGCATCGCGCAATCGAATACCTCACAGCGGGCTTTCCCGGTGCTCTTGGCGCGATACATGGCAATTTCGGCATCGCGCAGAACATCCTCAGCCTCCGTACTGCTCCCGCTGAAGACGATACCAATGCTTGCGCTGATCACAATCTCTCGGCCATTCACCGCGAAAGGCATCGCGATCCGCTCCCGAATGCGCTCCGACATGCGGATCGCATCGCTCGGGTCGCGCAGTTCCGCCGCCAGCACAACAAATTCGTCGCCTCCCGGCCGGGCAAGGGTGTGGTCACCCGGAGGGCATGGCAGGTTGCTGTTCGGACCGCGTGACACCGTGTCGGCGCCGCGGAGGCAGGTCGTCAGGCGCCGAGCAATCTGGATGAGGAGCTCATCTCCGGCGGCGTGGCCGAGGCTGTCGTTGAACATCTTGAATTCATCAATATCGATCAGCAGGACCGCAAACTTGTAATCGTGGTGCCGCTGCGACACTGCGATCGCACGTTGCAGGCGATCCAGAAACAGAGCCCGATTAGGAAGGTTGGTCAGGCCATCGTGGAAAGCTCGATGCTCCAGCAGCGCTTCCGCCCGTTTGCGTTCGGTAATGTCCCGGTTGACGATCACCAGTCCTTCCGTCTCGCCACGCGAGCCGGGAATCGCGCTCGCGGTGGATTCAAGCACATGCCAGGTGCCGTCTTTGTGGCGGATGCGGTATTCCAGACGGTCACCATGACCCGTCAGATGTGCCCTCTGGGCTGCCTGCAGAACGCGCTCCCGGTCTTCCGGGTGGATCTGCTCCATGGAAGAGGTCGCGGCTAATTCTTCTGCGGTGTATCCAAGTACCTTTTCGTAGGCAGGACTGTTGTAAAGACGGCGTCCCTGCGTGTCGACCACAGCGATCATGTCGGCCGCGTTTTCAGTAATCAGATGGAACAGCCGTTCGCGCTCGGCGAGCCGACGGCGTATCCGCTGCAACTGCAAATGCTGATAGACAGTGTAAATGTCGAAGAGCAGGACAAGCGCCGCCAGGCCCCTCACCCACTCCTTAAGAGTCTGGGAATAGAAGTCGTCCCTGTGCAAATGAAAGCCAGGAAACGTCAAGGATAGGATTCCGAGGGTTAGAACCAGAGTTACCGCGACCGCGAATCCCCAGAGCCACCACTCGCGACCCTCTACTTGACGAATCGGAATTGCGGCTGGGTTTGTGTCACACCAGAGTTGAGACTCGTGAGTCACTCCGTCTCAGCCTGTACAACTCCGACTGTGAATACTCTGCCAAACATCAGATTCACGCCTCTCTGTGAGTCGCATTCGCTATGGCACAAACAGTTGGTTACCTTGTGTTACTAACGTCTATTACGTTCTTCCGATTGCGGAGGTACACGTACCAACGTAATCTCGCCTCATGACGGATCTCAGTAAACCGGTGGCCAGCACAAAGGACGCGGGTACTTCACAGTCGATGCCGACCAGAGGAGAAGCAATCATGAAATCGATCATCTGTTCGGCCCTGGCTCTATTCATCATGTCCGGCACCTCAATGGCGAAGGAACTGCCAGACGCTCCCAGCGCCGTGATGACGGCCGACGCGTACATTGTGGAAGCCCCCTCGACAGGGTCGACGCCGAAGATTCTTGAGCAGAAAAAGCCCATTGATGCCACGTTCCTAAGTCTCGCTGTGATTTCGACTGGCAGCACCTTTGCCGACTCCTACACCACGTTATTCGCCCGGCAGAACTGGCTGGCCGGCAAAACAGGCGTCTGCAACATGGAAGTGCAGTCCGCCTACTTGTACGGCACTCACCCGACGGTAGGCCGGGCCTATGCGGTGGCATCCGCCAAGAGCGCCGGCTCTATTCTCGCCGCCTATTACCTACGAAAGCACCACAACAGGTTCTGGAGCGCACCGTTGGTCGCGAACTCGATCCTCAGCCTGCAGGGCGTCACCCAGAACATGTCGGCGTGCAACTAGTGTCGGGTACCGCACATGCTCACTCCTGTTCGAGCATTCATTGCACCGTCAAAGTTACGGGAACGGAATGTTGCAAAGTGCCGGATGTTCCAGAAACCGTGAGTGTATATGTCCCCGGCGTCGTTCCAGTCTGATTTTGCGAGCCGATGCCGGTACCGCCGGCGCATGCGGACATGAAGAGCGTTGCGCTAACCAGAAGGGCCACAGCCATCAACGCTACACGTTTCTTGATTCGTCGCTTCGACCCCACCAGTATCAGTCCGAAGAGGCCGAGTCCCTGGAATTGCAACCAGAAGGCAAACACCGGCACATGCGGAGCTGAACGGATCGGCGCCAATCCAGCAGTCGTTCCCGTCGTGCTGATCGTCACGGTCGCCGTTGCCGTGCCAGAGCCTGGGATCACGGAACTGGGCGACAGGCCACAAGTCGTTTTCGCAGGCGCCCCACTACAAGTCAGCTTGACGGCGTTCGCAAACGTTCCACCTATGGAAGCTACCGTCAGCGTGTAGGATGCCGTCGCGCCGGCTTTGACGATGGCGCTGGCAGGCGAAGTGGCTAGGCTGAAATCGGATCCCGCACCGCTTAATCCCACACTCTGCGGGCTGCCCGCTACGTTGTCGCTAACCGTAACGGTTCCGCTGCGGATTCCAGATGTCGTCGGAGCGAATGCCACACTGATCGTGCACGTCGCTCCGGCCGCGACAGTAGAGGGGCAGTTATTCGTTTGGGCGTAATCTCCGGCGACTTGGATACCGCTGATATTCAGTGCTGCATTGCCGGTGTTGGTCAACGTTACCGTCTGAGACGTGCTGCTGGTTCTCAAAGGCACATTGGGGAAAACCAAGCTAGTGGGAGTCAAAACGACCACGGCAGCTAAGGCAACTCCAGTGCCGGTTAAGCCAACGATCTGGGGACTGCCCGCTACGCTGTCCCTAACCGTCACCGTTCCGGCGCGAATCCCCGATGCCGTCGGAGCAAAGGTTACATTGATCGCACAGCTGGATCCTGCAGACAGACTGGCGGGGCAGGTGTTGGTTTGCGCGTAGTCTCCGGCAACTTGGACCAGACTGATGCTCAATGCCGCATTGCCGGTGTTGGTCAAGGTTGCCGTCTGAGACGTGCTGGTGGTTCCCAAAGGCGTACTGGGGAAAACCAAGCTAGTGGGAGTCAAAACGACCACGGCAGCTGAAGCGACTCCAGTGCCGGTTAAGCCAACGATCTGAGGACTGCCCGCTACGCTGTCGCTAATCGTCACTGCTCCGCTGCGACTTCCTGATGCCGTCGGAGTAAAGGTTACGTTGATCGCACAGCTGGATCCAGCGGACAAACTGGTGGCGCAGGTGTTGGTTTGCGCATAGTCTCCGGCAACTTGGACCAGACTGATGCTCAATGCAGCATTGCCGGTGTTGGTCAACGTTACCGTCTGAGACGTGCTGGTGGTTCCCAAAGGCGTACTGGGGAAAACCAAGCTAGTGGGAGTCAAAACGACCACAGCAGTTAAGCCGACTCCCGTGCCGGTTAAGCCAACGATCTGGGGACTGCCCGCCACGCTGTCACTAACCGTCACCGTTCCGGTGCGAGTCCCCGATGTCGTCGGAGCAAAGGTTACGTTGATCGCACAACTGGATCCGGCGGACAGACTGGGGGGGCAGTTGTTGGTTTGTGCATAGTCTCCGGCGGCTTCGATGGCGCTGATACTCAACGCCGCATTGCCGGTGTTGGCCAGCGTTATCGTTTGGGGCGCGCTGGAGTTTCCAACCGGCACAGATGGGAAAGTCAGCATGGGGGGAATCAGGGTCACGACGGCGCCCTGGCCGCTGCCGTTCAGGCTGATGATGTGGGGCGATCCCGCCGCGTCGTCCTGAATCACGATGGTCCCATCGCGCGACCCCACTGCGGTAGGGGTAAAGATAATGGAAAACGCGCAACTGCCGGCGGCCTGCACGCTGTTTCCACAGTTGTCCGTCTCGGCAAAGTCGCCGGTCGTCGTGATCGACGAAATCGCGAGCGGCGCACTGCCCATGTTGCGCAGAAGAATAGTTTGCGGCTGGCTGCTTGAGCCGACCGTCTGGCTGGCATACTGCAAAGCAGCGGGACTCAAGGTGACTGCTGGCGCGGATGTGGCTGCAATCTTGAGAATGAAGGCGTCAGTATTTCCTCCCAATACACTCTGGAACGCAGACTGCGTAATTGGGAAATCGCTGGAATCAGTCGTGCCGGCTACATAAATATTGCCGGACGCATCGAGAACCATCCCTGCCGGTGCCGGCTGATCATCTCCGCTGCCGCCGAGATATGTGGCAAATAGCTGCGTGCTGGCTGCCGGGTCGATCTCCACCAGCAGAAGATCGTTCCCGTTGCTGTAGTTTTCGATCCCGTTTACTGTATTGAGCGAACCGCTTGGGGCGTAAGCCAGAACATAGGCATCGTTGTTCCCGTCGAGCACGATTGCCTGTGGCACGGCGCTGTTGTTCGGACCGAGGTACGTCGAGTACGCTAGTGTGGCAGCGGCGGCGTCGAACTTGGTCACGAAAGCGTAGTTGCATCCCCCGCCATACACACTGGGATCGCAGATGCTGGCGGAGGTGATGGGGAAGGTTCCATCCCAGCTGAAGGTGATTCCGGTTACATATGCCGAGCCGGCCCCATCTACCGCGATGTCCGTCGGATCGGTTAGCAGCCCGCTGGGATCATAGAGATAGGTTGAATACTGCAAGCTTCCACCGCCGCTGAACTTGCTGACGAACCCTACTGTGCCATTCTGCTGGGTTGAATCTGTGGTCTGATAAGCGCCCTCGGTGACCGGGAAGTTGTAGGTGTTCGTGGAGCCAGTAATGTAAGCATTACCGGCGGGGTCGAGCACCAGCGCTGCGACGGCGCTCGCGGGTCCAGGCCAGCAGAGAGTTTCCCCGCAGTTGAGTGGCACATTTGAATTGCCGCCGAAATAAGTGGAATAGACCAGAGACGATCCGTCGGGACTGAACTTCGTCAGGAACCCGTAGTCGCCATATATCCCTCCCAGATTGGCAGAGACGGTGGACTGATAAGCATTGGCGACCGGGAGGTTCGTCGAGGATGTGTACCCCGCGATCATCATCGCTCCCGCAGAGTCAACAGCAACGCTGGACGGGAGATCCGAACCATTCCCCCCGAAGTATGTGGAGTACGAGAGAGACGACCCATCGGGAGAAATCTTGGTGAGGAATGCGTTAAATGCTCCGGGATATGTTCCCTGAAACGGATTGACCATCGGAAAGTCGCTGGACGCTGTACTGCCAGTGACGTACACGTTATTGGCCGCGTCCAGTGCCAGTGCGTAGCCATAGTCCTGACTATTGCCGCCGATATAGTCGGCGTAGATGAGATTGGATCCTCTGGCATCGAGCTTGGCGACGAACACGTGGGTATTCCCGGCGGGGAGCGAACCCAGCGTGGTCAGCGGAAAGTCCGTTGAGTCCGTCGAGCCGGTTACGTAGACATTTCCAGTCGCGTCGACCGCGATCCCACCGGCCTGGTCATCACCGCTGCCACCGAGGTAGGTCGAATAAACTAATACCGGATCGATGACCAGCGGCTTTGTCGGATCGTATTGCGCCAGATGAAAGCTGATATGGGTTTGATCGTTCACAACGTATCCGCCGTCCACGGCGACACGCTGGCCATTTGATTCCTGGTACACCGCCGGAGTCTGGAAGTGAAGGTCGCCGTTGCTGGTTGTTAGTACCAGACTTCCATCTGCATCGATGTGCATCCCTCGGGCGCCCCGGATGTCGAATTGAATCTTCCCGGGATCGGCACCGGGAGCTATCACGAAGTCGTATTCGAGTTGCCGTTGGTTGCCGTAATAGAGCAGATCGATTCCTGGGTAGATACTCTTGTATCGAACTTGCGCGTAGGTGGGAACATTTCGTTGCCATTTCGCCGGGTTGTTGCCGACGAAGTAGTTGACACGCCCCGATTGCGGACGCTCTCCCACAACAGCCGGGTTCCTGGCCGCTCCCAGAAGGGAGAACTGCAACGTGGCTTTTTGCGACTTACTCGGGCGGACCGCATTCGCGGCCGTTTGGGTTCCCAGAACTTGGTTCGCTCGTAGCGAGAGCACCATGCCATCGCTGGTCAGAAATGCGCTGTATCCCGGACCGCGCGAAATGAAACTGACTTGAGGGTCGATCTGACCACGATTCGCTTCGAAGGTCAGCGGCAGTTTGCCGAACTTGGCATTGATGTCGGCGCGCGAAGGCAATTGCGCCGCGCCGGATTGCGCCCCAGCGCTCGCGGCGGCTGCGACGGTCACAAGCACGGTCCATGCTATTGTCTTGACTTGCATATGGGCTTTCTCCACACAAAGATTGGGACGCAGCCGATCATCAGGGTAGGAATCGACGCGCGGTCAGCAAGAAATAAGAATGCATGACCAAGGCCGAAGGACCCCGAATTCTGGATCTTTCTATAGTGATGAATATGTGGGAGTTAAATCGAGATCAACGGGGGATGACACAACGGCGGGGCGGGAATCCGTCTACGTTTCAGACTCTAGTCCGCCAACGGGACACCTGGTTTTTTCAGCCCAGCAACCGCGCAGGAGCCTCAGGCGGCTATGCGGTCCCTATCTTGGGCTCTTCAACCTTCATTCTCGACAAGAGCTGATAGATCGTCGCACGACCAATGCCCAGCACTTCTGCGGCGCGCCTTAGCCCTGTCCAGAATACAGTCCCCCGCCGAGGCCCACCGACTAGGCAGGAATAGCTCTGCTCGGGCACACTGGCTTTGAGGTTCGCGGGAGACTTACAGCTTAAATAGCGATCGCAAAGAGTCGTCATCAATATGGCTCTCAGGTGCTAGCCAATGAACAAACTCTCTGGCGCTGATGTGCGTCGGCCTTTGAACCTCTCTCTTCTCAAGGCCAGACTCAAGGTCTGCTTGTTTTCCCGTGTTGGTAATCACCGTCCATGTCTTCGTCTTCATTGTCTTTCCAGGCTTGATGGCGGCTAAGCCGCGACTGGTTTCAGCACAAAAGTAATAGTCATCATGTCGCGAACGGCTTCATCGTCATCCACAAGCAGCACCCTATGGGAGACGCTCGATTTGATCTGAGTCACGCAACACCGTCTTCCATAGCGACGTATGACTAGTATGACGGGGTTTCACTTCAGGAACTGTACCAAACTGACCAGTTCTTGAGGTTGTGGGGTTAGGCTCTGTGGGTCGCACATGCGCCTTCCTCTGAAGGGTGAACTGCGTGATGACACCATTGACGACTGGGCTCCGAGCTGACTTTGACCAAGAAACCAAACCCCTGCCGATGCGAGTTGCGGGTCGGCTCACGGATGGAAAGATGCTCCGTCATCCCGTTTCACGAAGGCGCGCGCGCGATGTTCAAGGAACTGTGCAGAGGCTCTGTGATGTTAAAGTTATCCCTGCCACACATGTTTACCGCACCCGCATGAAACGGTTTCGGAAGGTTGCTGCTTGGTTAATTGCTTCTTGCAAATGGGGCATGGTTTAGTCATCACGTACGTCATAAGCTTTACTCCTCCGTCGAGTGCCTGCCAGCCATAATCAGCCTGGCGACAACGTCTTATGTTGAGTTGTTTCATTCGTGATTTTGCTTCTTCATACTTTGCTCCGCGCTGAAGCGGGCACTCACTATCAAATCAGTTGGCCAGTTCTCGCCGCTTTGTTGCGCGGGTTGAGAGTGGCTTCCCATTTAACTCTCCCTGGATGGGACCAGCGAGTGTGTAATCGCGTGTACAGACAGCAGAACTCGATTCGGCACTCCAACCTTTCGCATGAGTTTGGCTATGTGCGCCTTTACCGTGCGCTGTTCGATCCCAAGAGGAGCAGCGATTTCCTTGTTAGAGCAGCCCGCCACCAGCATCCCGAGTACTTCCTTTTCGCGATCGGTGAACGGTCGTTGGTACACAGAAACAACCTGGCTCGAGTACTTGGATGCCTGCTCCACGAACATGGCGAGAACCCGCCTTGGAGCCCAAACCGATCCAGCCCACACGATTCGAATTGCCCGCGCCAGCTCGCCGACCGAGGCGGCCTCGTCGACGTACCCTTTTGCACCCGCTGTTATAGTCTTCAGGATGTCAGCATCATCTAGGTCGCATCCCGTCACGATCACGCTCAGGCCGTGACGGATCCTGTTCAAGTTAGTCAGCGCTTCAAAGACGTTCGTGCCACGATCACTGCCCAGCAGCACGACATCTATTTCGGGATGTGTTCCGATTTCAGTCAGCGACAGGGACTGTAGATCGAAATCGGGTTCTGAGCTCAGTAGACTGCGGAATCCCAAAAGCCGCAGCGGATTGCTGTCGATCACCGCGATGCGGACGGTCGTTCTTCTTGCCTGAGAGTCTTTCATGAAGTTCCTTAGATTTCTGGAATTTGCTGCGCGATCGCTCCCAGCAGGACATTGGATTGTCGGACGGACAAGTGACCGATTCAACTTCTTGCTGCGGGTGTTCACACCATTGCGACGCAATTGTGATGCCACAACCGGAGGCTGTAACAACCTTTTGGTTTGAGCACGATAACCCGCGCAGGCTTAGGCGCCTTGTCTGCAAGTCCATAGAGATGTCCTGAAGCCAGACATAACATCATGGAGCGATATTGCAAGTGCATCGCTGCCCTCGCGTGCGATCTCCTGCCAGTTTGTCTGAAATCCAGATAATCGAGAACAAAGAGTTGCAATATCGGGGAGAATGCTAGATGGCAAAGCACTGATCGGTTATGGATATCGCGTTCGGTGCACTAAGCTCCCGGATGTCACGCGCGACGTGCGGCAACGGACTGCCGGGTACTGCGAAGAACATAGCTATATCGTGAGCCGCATCGGCCCTGTAACTTTAGTTCGGAGTAATACCGGGATGAGCGAATATACTTGAAGCTATGAGACATTACACGACCACAATGATGAGCGGATTCACCACGTTCAAGTGTATACGTTGCAAACACTCCGTCACCACACGGGAGTTCAATAGTCAGAACGGCAACTGCCGCAGCCAGGCGGCTAGGGCAATGAACGAGCACGCCACGGCTGCACATGGCTGTGTCAACTCCATGTCACCTGTAAATACGCAGATGTGGCCTGCGCAAATGACACATTTCACCGAACGCAATGAAAGGCAGAGCGGCAAGGTAGCTGAACCTCATGCACACGCTGCACATCAGCGGAATGCCAGAAGTGCCGATGACGCTTTGGCGCTATCGAAAGGAATTTAACCATTGGAGCGCGAACAAGCCGCGTCATCCCACACGAGCATGCATGAGCCGAACAAGGAGATCCAGTGGGGAGTCTTTGTCCACATAGCGCCATGTTCGCGAACAGGAGAGCTTCTCTCCAACCACTGCCTCAGTATTGATTGCACATGCCATCCAGGGCGGGATGCGCAGGGGTCAGTAATACATAACCAATCAGATAGAAAGTAGAGCCACACATTAGTGATGTTCTACCGAGCCCTTCTCAGCACTAGAAATAAGCCAAGGTCAGGGATTGGTCAATAGCAAGATCGCGGCATGTGCGACGAAGTGATTCGTGCGCGGAGTCTGAGTCAACGAACTCGAAGCCGTAGCGGAATGCGTTTTTTGGGCGAACTATCGCATGAACTGTCACGGGGCCGCATGGAAGCTAGCTCTGACCTTCCCCGCTCGTTGATCTTGTGAGCCACGGTGCAGCTGGAACGACAGGTATTCCGCTTGGCTTCTCCATACCGCAACCTTCTTCTTGAGCGTCCGACAAAGAACGTGGTCTACGCCACACCCGAATTCTGCATTTCCGCGCACAATGTTATATGCCCTTTGTCGCACTTGCTACGATTTAATAAGCAATCGCGATGCAACGAGCAGGCCACTAACTGTTTCACTTGCAGCACAAAGAGATTCCTAGATACGTCAGCATCTTCAGAGTCCACGGTCCCTTCCTGTTCGGCGCAACGCACAAGCTCGATGTGATTGTTTCCCGTCTGTCCGATCTGCCCCCATCATTATTCTCAGGCTCCGAAACATGACTGGCATAGATTCCACGGGGCTTCAGGCATTGGAGAAGCTTGCCGCCGATGTGCATGCATCTGGAAGAAAACTCATTCTTTGCGGAGCACGAGAACAACCCGCCAAGCGACTGCGAGAGGCTGAAGTTCACGACTACCTCGGATCGGAGAATATTTGTGGCAGTGTGGCCGAAGCTCTAGATAGGGCCAAATTCATGAGCTTGGAGATTTCGAAGCAGCCTTCATAAGCGACCCCGACCGGTGTCGGGGGCTGCAAATCCTCGCTGCGGCAGGCTGTTCCCAGGATTGCTTCAACGATTTCAGAGCCTAAATCCTGAGCCACACGCAGACGGCAATGACTAAAGAACAGAATACCAGGGCGGCCACTTTCATCTTATAACGGCGTAACTTTTCCTTCGCCTCATCAATCAGCAATAGTGCTCGCCCTCGGGTTTTGTCGATGAGTTCGTCAGATGGATGTTCAACACCCGTATCGCGTAGCCACTGGGCATATCGTTCTCGTTTTTCCGGGGTCATCGCCATGCAAGTTTTCAAAAAGCTATCCTTCTTTCTTCAGTGTTGAGAAGTCGCCTCGACCTGTCAGGAGTGCGCATGAAATCAGATGCGACTGGTCTGTCGTAGCAACTTCACTTTCAGGGACTAGGCTTTCCACAGAACCGCCAACCTTCCAGTTCGTGGGCACCTCGCTCATTTTCTGAGCTGTCCTGGTGTATGTGGGCACGACAGTCCAAGGGCGCGGATCGTCTTTGCAGACGAGAACCCTGCCCGCCTTCGGCTTCAAGGCAGCGTCGAGCCATGCCACCGCGTGAGTGGTGTCAGTTCTTAGCTCGACTCGTATGACATGCTCCATTGTGCACTCGCCCATTTGTCGCCGAGACCACGGACGGCTTCCACCAGTTTCTGGGTTATGGGCACAACTGGCACAACTGGCACGAAGGCGCGAGAGGCCCTGTGCGCAGCCATGTGTTTCAACATGTCCGTAGCGGATTGAATGGGTGTCTTACAAATCTTGTTCATGCTGGTCGCGTGCCCGCAGTCACCACATGCCATAAGAGTGTCGCCTTCGATACTTCTAGTCGTGATGTACATGCCTTGAGCCTACGCTTCGCGGAGTTGAAGTGCTGAGGGCATTGGTCCAGCACCTATGGAGGCTCACTGCTAACCACAAAATGTGATCCCGCTCACATTGATAACGGATAATATTGTGTACGCTCCGGCTATGATGTACCGCATCAGTAGAGACCGTAAGAGCACGACCCTCGTCTGTCTCGCCTGCACTCACACCGAGCGCGTCCAAGACTCCAGCGGAAACACTGGAAACCCCCGAACGCTGGCCGCTCACGCAATGCTGGAGCACGTTCATGCTGATCACAGCTATGAAAGTCACGTACGTGCGATGGCGGTGGTCACGGAGCGACAGAACGCGCCGCGATGGCCCCACCGCTTTTAGCAGAGGAGAGAGGTCTCGAGAAGAAATTGAACTCGGGCTTTTCTTCAGATTCAGATAAGGATTGATCACATGCGCAACGTGTTTGTGGAGAAGTGGCCGTCACTGGTGAAAGTCGTGCTAGTAGCTGGTGCCGTGCTGTTCGCTATGATGTAAGCGTCCGAAGTGTACCGTCTTGCTAAGTGTCCACGAATAAGTTAAGTGGACACTTCCGCAGGTGTGGATTTGATGGCCCAAGGCAGAAGTTCGGCGATGCGGTGGATGGGATGGTCGGCGATGCGGGTGAGCACTTCGCGCAGATAAGCTTCGGGATCGAGGCCGTTGAGTTTCGCCGAACCGATCAGGCTGTAGATGGCGGCCGCGCGCTCGCCGCCTGTGTCCGATCCCGCAAACAAGTAGTTCTTGCGGCCCAGGGCCACGCCGCGCAACGAGCGTTCGGCGGCGTTGTTGTCGATCTCGATGTGTCCATCTTCTATATAGCGCGTCAGCGCGTCCCAGCGTACCAACGCATAGCGAATCGCCGCCGTCGTCTCCGACTTCCGCGAGAGCTTCGACAGGATCTCTTCGAACCACTGGCGCAGAGAGTCGAGCAGCGGTTTCGACTGCGCCTGGCGCACGGCACGGCGTTGGTCCGGCGGCTTACCGCGAATCGTTTCTTCGATCCCGTACAGCGCTCCGATCCGCACCAGCGCTTCCCGCGCCACCGGGGAGGCGTGCGCCTGTTCCAGATCGTAGAACTTGCGCCGCACGTGCGCCCAGCACGAGGCTTGCTGGATGCGTCCGTTTTCGTAGAGCTGATTGAATCCCGCGTAGGCATCGGCCTGCAGCGTGCCACGAAACTCGCGAAGATGCCGCTCGGGATGCTCCCCTTTGCGATCCGGCGAGTAGGCAAACCACACGGCGGGGGCGGCGGTGTCGCCAGCGGGACGGTCATCGCGAACATACGTCCATAGCCGCCCGGTCTTCGTCTTGCCATTCCCTGGAGCCAGCACCGGCACCGGCGTGTCGTCGGCGTGCAACTTACTCGCGGTCGTCACGTAGCGGCGCAGCGCTTCCACCAGCGGTTCCAGCAACTGTGCGCTTCCGCCCACCCAATCCGCCAGCGTCGAGCGCTCCAGTTCCACATCCTGACGCGCGTACATCTCCGATTGCCGATACAGCGGAAGATGGTCGCAGTACTTACTCACCAGAACGTGCGCCAGCAGCCCCGGCCCGGCCAGACCGCGCGCAATCGGTCGGCTCGGCGCTTCGGCCTGCACAATGCAGTCACACTTGGTGCAACTCAGCTTGGTGCGCACGTGACGTATCACCACGAAACTGGCGGGCACGTACTCCAGCATCTCGGAGACATCCTCGCCTAACTTGCGCAACTCGCTCTGACATTGCGGACACGCCGTTTCTTTCGGCTCGTGCTTGCGCGTTTGTCGCGGAAGATGACCGGGTAGTGCGCGGCGCGAGGGTTTCGCTGCCGCAGCAGTCGAAGAGGCGGTGACGGGAGCCGGTTCTGGCGAGTTTGCCTCTGGCTCGCTGCGCTTCGATTCCAGCTCCTCCAGCCGCAACTCCAACTGCTCGATCTGCCGCTCCAGCTTCTCCGACTTGCGCCCAAACTGCATGCGATGCAGCTTGGCCAGCAGCAGCTTCAGATGCTCGATCTCGCGCTCCCGCGATTGCAGCTGTTCGTCTTTGGCGAGGAGTTGCGTGTGCTGCGCCAGGATCAGCGCTCGCAGCGCATCTGCGGGAAGAGCGTTGAGATCGGGGAGCGCCACCGCTGACATGCGCGGAGTATCGCATGAACACGCGCGTTTTCATCCCGGTGCGCGCAAAAAAAGTTGTGCAAAGAATCTCGCAGGTTACACCGACAACTGCGGCTCCCACGTCCGCTCCGGCCGCCGCCAGTCGATGCCTTCCAGCAGCATCGATAACTGCGCCCGCGTCAACGAAACTGTGCCGCTTGCCGCCTGTGGCCATACGAAGCGCCCACGCTCCAGCCGCTTCGCGAACAGACACAACCCATCGCCGTCATACCACAGAACCTTGATGAGATCGCCTCTCCGCCCGCGAAACACGAAGACGTGCCCCGAGAACGGCTTTTGCTCCAGCTTGCTCTCCACCAGCGCGCTTAGCCCGGTGAAGCCGCGCCGCAAGTCCGTTACCCCGGCTGCGATCCAAACGCGCGTGTTCGTCGGCGGCCCAATCATCCCCGTAAGCACTCCAGCAACACGCGCACCAACGCCGGATCGACGCTGCCTTCGATTCGCACCTGCGCTTGCCGCAGTTCGATGTGAATCGTGCCCGGCTGTGGTTTCGCCAAGTCGGCGGACCGGCGCTCCACCGGCAGAGGCGCCGGTACACTCTCGCTCACCCGAACCGGCAGTAACTTCATGGCCGGCTTGCGCTCCCCAAGTCTTCCTGCCCGGTACAGCCGACGCCAGCCAAATACCTGATTGGCGTTGATGCCATGTGCCCGCGCCACTCGCGCAACCGACGCGCCCTCCACCGACGTTTCTTCGACAATCCGCCGCTTCTCCGCGATACTGCGCCGCTGCCGCGGGGCCGCACCCAACGACTCACTCTTATTCATGATCCCATCTGTAACTTGCCGGGAAGTGTCCATCTCCGCTCCAAGTGGACACCTATCCGAAGTGTCCACTTCGGGAGAATGACTTCCTACCAGCCAGATGTCCAGACGGTCATAACCGGACGCTTACGCTATGATTCGCTGGGCTTGAACAGAAAGCCACCCGATACCATGCGGAGAATGGGCGGCTCAGTGATGGAGAAAAGGATGACCCGGTCGTCCGAACCACCGAGTTCTTAGGCCACCCAATCTGGTGATTGACGACCGGTGGAACGTCATTCGGGTGGATCGACCCTTCTAGGTGGGCGACAATACTTCCACAAGCGGGATGGGCTCCTCTTCCGTTGCAGCACTACCCATGTCTGTCAGCACGAGCCGCAAGTTCCCAGGATTCGTAGCATAGGCTAGTCCAGTAGTGACGTCTATCAAGCCGACCCGGACGAGTCGTTCGATCTCGCCATCGAAGTGCTGCATTCCGTCTGTGTCTCCATCTATCATCGCTTCGAGAAGGGTCTTACCATCCTGCTCGCCCTTTTCTATATACTCGCGCGTCCGAAGCGTCGATTTCAGAATTTCCACGATCGCCACGCGTCCGCTTCCGTCTTTTCGCGGTATTAAACGTTGGGAAATGATTGCCCGGAAGCTCTTCGCCAATCGGTTGCGAATTGTGTGTTGTTCCCCCATAGGAAAAGCCCCAATCACTCGCTCCACGGTTTTCGAGGCGTCAATTGTATGGAGCGTCGAAAGAACCAGATGTCCCGTTTCCGCAGCCTCCAGGGCGATTTCGATGGTTTCTCTATCTCGCATTTCGCCCACGAGAATGACTTTGGGAGCTTGTCGCAATGCGGCCCGCAGAGCGAGGGCAAAGCTGGGCGTATCGCTGTGCAGTTCCCGCTGGTGAACGATCGAGCGCTTGTGCCGATGCATGAACTCGATGGGATCCTCAATGGTCAAAATGTGATAAGCGTGGCTCTCATTGATTCGGTCGAGTATCGCGGCTAGCGTGGAGGATTTGCCTGATCCGGTGGGGCCGGTTACCAGAACGATTCCATTCTGGAGGTCGGCGATTTCGGCGAGTTGTGGCGGAAGGTTCAGGTCGGCAAGAGTGGGAATGACCTGGGGTATCACGCGCATCACAATGGCATGACTGCCGCGCTGTTGAAATATATTTACCCTAAACCGACAATGCCCGGGCACACGATACGAAATGTCGCACGATCCCAGGGTCTGCAAAGAGTCTGTGGCTTGCTTGTTGCCTTCGATCAGTTCGTAAGCGATGCGACGAGTGTCCTCGGGAGTTAGCCGAGCCATTCCAGAGATTTTGACCGGAACCAATTTGCCGGAGAGTTCCACCACTGGAAAGCTGCCCGGCGACAGGATGAGGTCACTTACCTTGCTGGAGACGCCAAGCATGGCCAGCAACATAGCGGGGGTCGGCACGGGCTTGGGTGCAGATACGATCGGCGTCGGGGCCATTTTGGCGGCAGTTTCCACTCTGTTAATCCTTTCCGGTGGCTAGGGGAGACTTACCTGTCTCAGGCCGCTCCGGGGCGTCACTAGGACGATTGCTGGGTTTTGTGTGAAATCGGGGACAACTATAGCTACATCACCCTGCATGCAGGAAGCCGTTGTTGAGCCTCGATAGGCTAAGATAGAGCCTCTAACTCTTGTAGAACTAAGAGAGATTACCCTGGGCGGCTCCCAGGTTCTACTCCGCTTCCTCTGCGACTGTCGCTTTCATGGATTGCTGTCCAATTTGCGGACAGCTCGTTCGCTTTGGGATTGCCGCCTCCCCCTCTGGCTCAGTCTCCCGAATGAGTCCTTGCACAAGGCATCTTCCTCGCCGCCGGACAATGTATGGCGAATAAGTCCTGCACCAGGTAAGTCTCATCCGAGCAACCGACGGCGCTGGCTAGCGCTTACGCTCCAGTCCGATTCCGAGGCCTGGCTCTCAGTGCCAACTCCGACCACTCCTGCCATTCGCCGCCTTGCTGTCCCGGCCAGCTCCGATCTGCCACTATGCGCTGCCTACTTGGGCGTGAGGGTAAATGCCCTGGGTCAGTTACTACTTGGATTCTGAGGTCGAGCGGGGACCTCAGCGGCCACAGAAGCTGTGTTTCCGCCGACCAACGATGCGGTTGCCGTCACTTCGCCACCAATCAGATAGCATCAGTGTTCACTCTTGAACAGACATGACGATAGCATTCCGGCATACTTTCAACATAGATCTCGTATTTGCTGGGCGATTTGGTGCACAAGCAACATCGAATTTACACTTATACGCTAGATACGTCTCTCGCAAGCTGGGCCTGAAGTTGGCAGGAGGCAACGTGATCCCGATTGATCCCTCCGCAAAGAAGGTCATCCTTTGCATTGATGACGATCCCTCGATCTTAAGGTACGAGACGGCACTGTTCGAGAGGCACGGATACACCGTCATCACTGCTGCGTCGGGGCAAGAAGGACTCTGGCTGGTAGCGACGACCCATTGCGATGCCGTGGTCCTCGACTACGAGATGCCTTGGATGAACGGGCACGACGTAGCCTTCGAATTGAAACTCCGAAGACCTGACCTTGTGATCATCCTGCTTTCCGGGAGTGACGTGCCAACCCGGGCGCTAGCATTAGTGGATGCCTTTGTACTTAAGCTGGAAGCCAGCAAACAACTGCTGCCAATGATCGCTGAACTTTGCAACTGAAGTCTGGACACAAGACGCAGACAAGAAGGCGTTTAGCACAGAGATCGGCGTCAAAGGTCGACCGGCCCTCCCCCGCTGGTGCCGCTTTGGGCAAGGCCTGCGCTTGTCCGGGCGTCAAGAGAGGGAAGACGAGTCCTCGGCGAACCCTGTGACAGATGATCGCAAATTAAAGCGTAAAGAAGTGGAAGATGCCCTTCGGGCTTCTGAGGCTAGATACCGCCGACTGTTTGAAACAGCCCAAGACGGGATACTGATTCTCGATGCGCACACCGGTTTCATCACCGATGTTAACCCATTCTTGATTAGTCTTTTGGACTATTCCCGAGAAGACTTCATTGGCAAAACACTTTGGGACATCGGACCCTTCAGGCAAATTCAAGAATCGAAGGAAGCATTTCGAGAACTGCAGCAAAAGCAATATATCCGATACGAGAATCTGCCCCTTGAGACCAGGAGTGGGCGGCGCGTCAACGTCGAGTTCGTCAGCAACGTCTACGGAGTAAATGGCGAGAGAGTAATTCAGTGCAATATTCGTGATATTACCGCCCGCAAGCAATCGCAGGGGATCCTCGCCGCCCAAGTCAGCGAGTTGGCTCGACAAGCCAAGGCCCTCGAATACAAGACGCTCATGCTCCAGTCCGTGCTGGATAGTATGACCGAGGGATTGATTGTGGCCGATGCGCAGGGCAGTATCGTTATCTGGAATCCGGCAGCGAGCAAGATGCTTGGCCTAGGCGCGGCGAACGTAGGTATCCAGGAATGGAGCCCCCACTTTGGGTTTTACTTACCTGACAAGGTGACACCATTCCCGTCTGAACAACTCCCATTGGCCCGGGCTATTCGTGGGGAGACAAGCTCCGCTGTCATGTTTGTACACAATCCCGAGTTTATCGAGGATATTTTCGTAGAGGCCAATGCCAGCCCTTTGAAGGATGAGCGCGGCATCGTGAATGGCGGAGTGGTCGCTTTCCGGGACATCACTGCAAGCATGCAGGCGAGAGAAACTCTGCGGGAGTACCAGAGAGTTGTAGAAGGCCTGGAGGAGATGATCCTGGTGGTGGACCGGCAATACCGCTACGTGATTGCCAATCGCGCGTTTCTGAACTTTCGCGGTGTGTCTGCCGAACAGGTTGTAGGACATTTTGTGGACGACGTAGTGGGAAAAGACGTTTTTGGAGCTCTCATCAAGGAAAAGATGGACGAATGCTTCCTTGGCAAAGTGGTGCTTTACGAAATGGCTTACGATTTTCCGGGTTTGGGCAAGAAGGACTTGTCGGTATCGTACTTCCCCATCGAGGGACCGGCCGGTGTCGAACGAATCGCATGCGTGCTGCGGGACATCACGGCGCAAAAACTAGCGGACGAGGCCTTACGAACATCGGAAGAGAGGTTTAGCAAGGCATTTCGCAATAACCCGCTGGCCATCGCGATCTTGACGGAAGCGGAAGGTCGCTATCTGGAGGTAAATGACGCCTTCCTCGATCTGCTCGGGTATAAGCGCCAAGATGTGATTGGTCGCACCGCGGCCGACCTGCGCTTCTGGAGCGAACCTTTGGACCGCATGGAAATGCTGCGGCAGCTAAAAGATGAGCAACAAGTGGTGAAGCACCATATGCAATACCGGACCGCGAAGGGAGAAGTGCGGGAAGCCGAGGTGTGGGTGGAATCGATCGAATTGGCCGGGCAACCCTGCCTGCTGGGAATCACTCGCGACGTCACCGAGATCCGGCAACTGGAAGCTCAGTTCCGGCAAGCCCAGAAGATGGAAGCCGTCGGACGTTTAGCTGGCGGCATTGCGCATGATTTTAACAACATACTAAGTGTCATTCTGGGCTACAGCGACCTCTCGCTAGGTTTGATTGGACCGGAGAATCCGGTGAATCGGTACCTGTCGGAGACTAGGAAGGCCGCCAAGCGGGCGGCATTGCTCACGCAGCAACTCCTGGCATTCAGCCGCCAGCGGGTTGTCTTTCCCAAAAACTTAGATCTAAACGATGTGGTGCATACCGTTTCCGATATGTTCCTGCGACTAGTCAGCGAGGACGTAAAGATTGAGTTCCGACCGGCCACCTCGATCGGCACTATCAAGGCCGACCCGAGCCAGATTGAACAAGTCCTGATGAATCTTGTCGTGAATGCGCGAGACGCGATGCCGACCGGAGGAAAGATCATCATTGAGACTGGCGAAGCTGAACTGGACGAGGGCTACGTTTCCCGCCACCCGGGTTCCCATGTCGGAAGACATGTGGTCCTGATGGTAAGCGATACCGGTTGCGGGATGGATGAACAAACGAAATCTCAAATATTCGAACCCTTCTTTACCACCAAAGCGGTTGGGCAAGGAACGGGCCTCGGACTCTCGACCGTGTATGGCATCGTGAAGCAGAGCGAGGGCTACATTCTGGTGTACAGCGAACTCGGCCACGGCACTACGTTCAAGATTTATTTTCCCAGATTGGCCGAAAAAGCCGACGCACTCGTTTCGCTCCGTGAAGAAGACGAGCTGCCGCGAGGATCGGAAACGATATTAGTGGTCGAGGATGATGAGACCCTGCGCGAAATTACGGTGAAGCTTTTGCAAGATGCCGGCTACCGAGTCGCCAATGCCAAAGATGCGAAGGACGCGCTAACGATCGTAGCGGCTTCTCCAACCGAGATCGATTTGCTGTTGACAGATGTCATCATGCCCGGAACCAGCGGAACTGAGCTGATCAGGCAGGCCGAGGGCGGCCATCCCAAGCTTCGCTCGTTGCTTATGTCGGGATACGCTAGCGATCTGGTTGGACGACAAGGCGTCCTGATACATCAGGGCTTGTTTCTGGAGAAGCCTTTTACCAAGAAATCGTTGCTCGCGAAGGTTTACTCAGTCCTGCACAGTGAGTCTACGAGACCGCAAGCTGATTAGCCCCTGCCATCACGCTTCCCAATTCCTCCCATTCATTTGATCTACGCTTCCGCCAAATGGGATGCTTCTCAGCCTTCATGGGCAACTATGTGCCTGGGATATTCGGTTCTGAACGGTGCCGGCACGACTAAAGGTTTGAAGTGTGGGGGCGGAATGCCGAGTGCTGAAAATACCTCGTCCAGCGTGTGTACAACTTGCAATTGTGGGTGTGTAAACTCTCCCAGGAGTTGAAGCATGCGAAACAGACCAAATGCATATTCTTGCGGGGCAACTATGATGCGAGGGTCGTCCGTGGCTGGTTCCTCACGTGCCTGATACCGGATAAATTCAAGTGACACAGCAAACTCAGTAACAAGTGACAAGTCCGCAATACCCACCTTGGCGTTGGTGGTCGCCGAAAACTCCCGACTTGCCTCGTAAAGTTCCGCCAGCGATTCATCCGTGAGCCGACCCCCAACTCGGATCAGCAGGATTCTGGTTTCTGGGTCAAACTCGGCTCGGAACTCCGTGGTCAATTGTTTCATTTGGGCGTCTCCCTGCCGAGCAGTAAGGATATCGCTCCCCTTACCCCCATGCATGCAAGTGGCCCTCGGCATCAACCGCGCTATTTGTTGTTTCTAAAGCAGATCCGGTAGTGCGGCGTCCGGTTCCGTCGTGTACTTTTGGCGGAAAGAGAGCACACTCGGCCTCTCGAGACAGGCGTTAAGGAGGTTTATACAGCCTACCGTTCCATATCTTTCCGCCATCGTTTTTACTGCTTTGCCGCGCCACACTCAAACCAGGAAAGGCGGATCCCATTTTTGCTCGAGCACTCCCGGACCCTCCGCAGGGGCACAGTCACGGCAGGCGACTCGCCCGTCCTGGTAAGCGAGCATCTGCCCCAACCCCGATGCCTACCGAGCAAGCGGGCAGGCAAGTCACACATGGCGTGGCGAGATTTACGCCTTACCGATCGGTTCGGAGAACGTAACGACAAGCAAGGCAAACGGCTGACATAGATCCTTGTAGGAGCACTGTCTCACAAATGGACATCCATCCTTGAAGTAGACACCCCGCACCGCCTTGGCGGATGCGCGGATTTGCGACCGTCATCAGTTCTCCCGCAAGACACTGCAATAAGAACACTTACCAAATCTATCAAGTTTAGCGTCAACGATCATCGATGGCAGAGTTCGTGCACCACCCGTGTGCTAGTCGACTATGACCATGTCGAAGCTCACAATTAGCCAGTTAGATCTTCTCCTCTTGCCAGCTCCGTTTGCCGAAGCAGACGAGGTCGAGTCTTCTGGCTTCAGGGGGCCTCGATACAGGTTGAGATGCCGGGAGAAATCGCGAGCTAGAGACCAGGAGTAGAACATGAAGCTGCTGATCGCCGAAGACGATGTGTTTTTCCAAGAGCTGCTGAAGCAGATTCTGACGCCAGACCACGAGCTCGTTCTCGCCCACGACGGGAATGAGGCGTGGGCAGCGCTTCAGCTTCCGAACGCGCCACGGCTCGCGATTCTTGACTGGGTCATGCCCGCATTGAGCGGCCCGCAGGTCTGTCGGAAGGTGAGAGCGTGCGCGGCTCTTTCTTCCACGTATTTGATCATCTTGACCGCGAAAAACAACGAAGCGGACATCGTTTCTGGATTGCGGGCAGGGGCCGATGACTATCTCACTAAGCCCCCTATACCCGCGGAACTCCGAGCTCGAGTAAGAGTGGGCGAGCGGATCTTGGCTTTACACGACGCAGTCGAGGCGCAATCGTCCCTGGCCAATCAAGCATCGGGCCGAGAAAGGCTTCTTCGCGAGTCACTCGCGGATTGTGCAGCTCGACAGGGGATACCTAGTGAAGAACATTTGCGCGGAATTGACTCTAGCCCGCGTCAACACCGCGAACTCGGGTACTGTCGCTTGAACGCTTGCGGGGAGATCGATCGGTCTGTGGATCTTCAATTAACCGCGTCGGGGGAGAATCGCCATCCGCACCGCTGAACAGGCCGGGCCCTCTGTTGCGCACATCCAGGCGGACGGCTGCGCTCCCGAAACGATCCTCATTGCGGAAGACGACCCCATTTTCCGCAGGCTGCTGCAGAGCCGGTTGCAGAGCTGGGGCTATCGAGTGATCACTGCGGAGGACGGAACGCGCGCATGGGAATTGCTGCAACAACCGAACACACCCGATCTCCTACTTCTGGACTGGCTCATGCCTGGGGTCAACGGTATCGAACTCTGCCGTCGGATTCGAGCGAAACAGCGAGACCGGTATCAATACATCTTGCTGCTATCCGGCAAAGATGAAAAACAGGATGTCGTAGACGGGCTGGAGGCAGGGGCTGACGACTACCTGACCAAACCATTTGACGTCAGCGAACTGCGAGCGCGACTGCGGGCCGGCAACCGAGTTCTCACGCTGCAAAACGAATTGATCCAGGCCCGGGAGGCCCTTCGGTTCCAGGCAACACATGACGACCTGACGAGTCTTTGGAGCCACAGTGCGACGTTGCTCCTGCTGAATGGCGAACTTGAGCGAGGCCTCCGTTCCCGCACCCCAACCGGGGTTCTGATGATTGATCTCGATCACTTCAAGAGCGTTAACGACACTTTCGGTCATCTGACTGGTGACGCCGTCCTCAAGGAATGTGGACGCCGCATCAACCAGGCCGTGCGGAAGTACGATCTTGTTGGGCGCTACGGCGGCGAGGAATTTCTTGCCGTCCTCTCGAACTGCACGGTCGAGGATCTGGAGAAAATAGGAGAAAGGGCGCGCCATGCCATCTCCGAAAAACCGATTTCGACGGGCACTGCAGAAGTGAGTCTCACCGTCAGTATCGGCGGTGTAACGGCCTTGAGTGGCCCCTCGGATCTCGAACTGCTCTCGGCTGCTGACGCCGCTCTGTACGAAGCCAAGCGATCTGGCCGTAACCGGGTCGTGATCGGCTCGTGCGAAGCGAGCCAGACTCAGCCCATAAAGGCCACGGAGCGGAGCACGCTGCTCACTGCGCCAAGAGAATAGTCGAGTGAGACGCTCACATGCCTGACCAGCGCACAATCTTCCGCCACGCTCTTCTTTCCGTTGCGTTCGTGCTGGTGTTTCTTCTGCTCAACCGACCGGAAGTCATCGTAATCTCTCACCTGGGCGCTGTGGTCTGGTATCCGGCTGCGGGGTTGGTGCTGGCTCTCATGCTGGGAGTCAGCCCTGGCTATGCGTTCCTGGTCGGTTTCTCTGGTGCGCTTGCGGGAATACTGATCTACGACCAATCCATCATGACGTTCAGTGGAACGATCGGGGCTGTAGCGGTTGCCGGCTTTTATGGCGCCGCCGCATGGGTCTTGCGCGGGCCGCTGAAAATCGATCTGGGCTTACGCAGACGACGAGACGTCGTGCTCTACGTGGCGGTGACTACGACCGCTGCATTGGCATCAACGGGTGTTGGTGTTATGTGCCTGGCCGCCGATCACGCAATCCATTGGAGTTCATTCTGGCAGTCCGCTTCCGCGTGGTTTCTCGGAGACGAGATCGGATTGCTGGGAGTGGCGCCCTTCCTTCTTATCCACGCATTTCCCTGGGTGCGCAGACAACTGTCGCCCAGGTCGGCTGAAGCACCTCCACGGAACAAGCCACCTAGGATGACGTCGATCGCCAAGACGGTTGTGGAATTGGGTGGCCAAATCTGCGCGCTATTGCTTTCTTTGTGGATGGTGTTCGGGGCTTCTTTCCCGGTTCTCTTTATCACGTTCGTTCCGATCATCTGGATCGCCATGCGTCAAGGAATCCAGAGGGTTGTCTGTGGTTTGCTCGCGCTGAATTTTGGCATTGTAGTCGGTCTGCATTTCTTTCCACCGACCGCTGGCTTGCTCCCGGAATACGGCCTCCTCATGTTTGTCGTCTCGGCCACTGGACTCATCGTAGGATCAGCCGTTACGGAGCGGCACAGACTCGCGGTTGAGTTGCTCGAACGCACCGACGAATTGCTGGACGCCAATACACAAATGGTTGCCGCCAAGCACAAGGCAGAGGAAGCCAGCCGGATCAAGAGCGAGTTTCTGGCGAATATGAGCCACGAAATCCGCACCCCGGTCAACGGAATTGTCGGCATGACTGAATTGGTGCTCGACACGGAACTGACTCGTGAACAGCGCGAATATCTGACGATGCTGAAATGCTCAGGGGATTCCCTGGTCGTTGTGATCAATGACATACTCGATTTCTCCAAAGTGGAGTCTGGAAAACTGGAGCTCGACCCGGTTGAATTCAATCTGCTGGACACGATCGGCGACACTCTGCGGGGAATGGCCCTGAGAGCCCATGAGAAGGGCCTCGAACTCGCCTACCACGCCGATCCCCAGATACCAGAGTGCGTAGTCGGCGATTCGGGGCGACTGCGCCAGGTACTTGTGAACCTCGTGGGAAATGCCATCAAGTTCACGTCCGAAGGAGAAGTAGTCGTCCAGGTACAGATGGACTCCTACAGCGATCATGAACTCGGGCTGCATTTCAGCGTCGCCGACACTGGCATTGGCATCCCTGTGGAAAAACACGCTCTCGTCTTCGAAGCATTTGCGCAAGCCGACGGCACCACAACTCGCAACTTCGGCGGCACTGGTCTGGGACTAGCCATTTCCTCCCGACTGGCTGGGCTGATGGGCGGACGGGTCTGGCTGGAAAGCACCGTAGGAAAGGGCAGCACTTTTCATTTCACGGTCCGTCTCGGGATCGGTGAAACGCATTGCAGCTCTGAAGTACCGGCTCAACAAGCCGCACTCATACAGATTCCCGTGCTTGTAGTGGATGACAACGAGGCGAGCCGGCAGATTCTGTTGGAAATCACGAAAAGTTGGGGCATGACCCCGACCGCAGCCAAGAGTGGACGCACGGCATTAAAAGCTATTCACGAGGCAGGGGACGCTGGCTTTCGCTTGGCAATCATTGACAGTCACATGCCCGGAATGGATGGATTTCAGTTGGCGGAACGAGTCATGGAGAATCCGCGTTGCCGCCCTGCGATCGTGATGATGGTGACTTCCGGCCAACGCGCGAAGGTTGAGCGCTCCCGAGAGACGGGCATCGCAGCATGTCTCCTTAAGCCCATTCGAGAGTCGGAATTGAAGTCAACCGTTCTGACAATCCTCGGGCACTCGTCGTCTGGTGTTGCACCGGAACCAGCAACAAGCTACGGTCCGGGAAAGACCTCCAGACAACTTCGGATTCTGATAGCCGAGGACAACCCAGTGAACCAGAGGGTGGTCGTACGGATGTTGGAAAAGATGGGGCACCTGCCAGCAATCGCCCACAATGGCCGAGAAGCGTTGTCAATGTTGGGGGCAGCCGGGAGCTTTGATCTCGTGTTCATGGACGTGCAAATGCCTAAGGTCGACGGCCTGACGGCGACCAGAAATATCCGAAAGAGCGAGACTCAAACGGGAACTCACATCCCGATTATCGCCATGACGGCTCACGCTCTAAAGGGTGACAAGGAACTCTGTCTGACAGCGGGCATGGACGCATACATCAGCAAACCCGTGACCAGCAAGGCAATCGCAGACACGATCGCCGAATTCTTCCCCTTGGAACCCCTCATCCACGCGCACTCGGCAATTCCACTTCTTCCAGGCTCTTCGTCGCTGTGGGATCGCAGTACCGCCCTCGGACGTGTGGATGGCGACGAATCGCTCTTGCGCGAACTAGTGCAGATTTTCCTGGACGAGAGCCCCAAGCAACTCATCCGCCTGCAGCACGCGATCGAAACAGCCGATCCGGAGGAAATCGAGAGGACCGCCCACAGTCTCAAGGCAGAATTGGGCTATCTGGGGTTGCCCAGTGTTGCGCAGAAGGCCCGAGATCTCGAGCGAATGGGGCATGAACGCACCTTGCAGCCCGCGGCTGACGTGTTGGTATCATTCCAAGCCGAAGTATCTGCGGTTGCGGACGCGATGCGAGACATGCTGGAGGAGAGACATGAGTCGGTTGATCGTTAGTCCAACGATCGAAGATGGATTCCTTGCTAGATCGCTGCGGACGCCAAGAAATATGTGACCGACGTCCAGGAAGTGGACGAGATTCCAGCGCGTGGACATCTACTCCGTTTTGCTCTCGATCCCGTCCGACCCTTTCTACGCAAGGGACTCTCGACAAAAGGCTTACCGGCTGCGGTCGGTTTCATGTGCCCGAGCAGGATGGCACTCTTCGTGCACTTTCTTTGGCGTCTTCCCCCGAACATCACCGTATTGAAATTGGGCCATTCAACTGTTGTACAGGTCCATTGAAAGGAATCATGGGCTTCCCCTCTGTGGAATCAGCGCGGTCGATCGGTCCAGAGATGGAAACGATGGATCGTGGATCCAGCCTCGGCGATCGTATGAGTGTCGTTGAGCGCCGAGATTGGTGGCTGTGGATATGCGCCGTCCTAATCACCATGCTTCTGACTGGCGGTATTGTCTCATTCGGCTTTCCCGGGGTCCACTTCCGCCCTGCCGAACTGAACTCTACCCTGTTCAACGACACCATCCTTGGCCTAGTGGGAATGGTGCTGCTCTTCGACATTTATACGGTCTACCAACATTTCCAGATCCAGGGCGTTCGAAAGCAGTTGGTTGAACGCGAAGAACTTTTCCGGCTCATCACAGAAAACGCCGCTGACATGATCGCGGTGGTGGATACCAAAGGCCGTAGGCTTTACAACAGCCCCTCGTACGAAAAGATCCTGGGATACACACCCCAGGAACTCGGAGGGACAATGGCCTGGGATCAGATCCATTCGGAAGATAGGGAGAAAGTGCTGAAGGCAGCAGCGGATGCCCGTCGAACAGGCATGGGCACTAACTTGGAATACCGCATGCGACACAAGGATGGAAGTTGGCGCACGCTCGAGTCTAGAGCCAGCACGATCTTGAAAGGTGGACAGGTCGAGAAGCTCGTAATCGTAAATCGCGACGTGACCGAACGCAAGCACCTAGAAGAGCAATTCCGGCAGTCGCAGAAAATGGAAGCGGTCGGAAGGCTTTCCGGAGGCGTAGCCCACGATTTCAACAACCTGCTTGGCGTCATCATCGGTTACGGAGAGATTGTTCAGGAGGGTACACCGGAGGCTAGTCCGTTGCGCACCTGCATCGATGAGATCTTGAAGGCGGGTCATCGAGCTGGCGCCCTGACGCGGCAATTGCTGGCATTCAGCCGGCAGCAAGTGATGGATCCTCGAGTTCTGGACCTGAATGTTGTGGTCAAGGACATGGAAAAGATGCTGAAGCGACTGATCGGCGAAGACGTACAGCTTAAGACCGCGCTCGATCCGTCACTCATGCGGATCAAGGCAGACCAGGGACAGATCGAACAAGTCATTATGAACCTGGCAGTGAATGCGCGTGATGCGATGCTGAACGGTGGTGAGCTAAGACTCAATACGTCGAACTTTTACATGGATGAGGATTTTATTCGCCGTTATCCGTATCCAGTATTAGTTGGAGACTATGTCCGCCTCACCGTCAGTGACAACGGGGCAGGAATGGACGCAACCACGCGTGCCCGGGTCTTCGAGCCTTTCTTTACCACCAAGGAAAAGGGGAAAGGTACAGGACTTGGATTGTCCATGGTCTATGGCGTGGTCAAACAGAGTGGGGGCTACATCGAGGTTGTCAGCGAGCCGGGCGCGGGCGCAACGTTCACAATCTATCTTCCGAAGATAGAGGTTACTGCCGATCCGCAGAAACCGCCCGCAGAATTGCCAGCGTCTCCCCATGGAAATGAAACGCTGCTACTGGTGGAAGACGAGGTATCTCTCCGCAAGCTGAGCCGCCATCTACTGGAGCTTTTCGGATATGGCGTGCTTGAGGCTGGAAGCGGAGCTGAAGCTCTGAAGATAGCTCAGGAGCACACAGGAGTAATCCACCTCCTCCTGACCGACGTTGTGATGCCCGGAATGAGTGGACGAGTGTTGGCCGACCAGCTAGTGAAACATCGGCGAGAGACTCGAGTGGTCTATATGTCAGGATACACCGGCCAGACCGTTGGCGAACACGGCGTTCTGGCTGAAGGTAGCTTCTTTCTGCCGAAACCATTCACGCGGGAAGCATTGGCCCGCAAGGTTCGGGAGGCACTCGATGGAACCACCAGTTTGATCGGAGCCGACTAGCATACCGTGTTAAGCGACGATTTTGGAGTCCAGGAGAGGGTTATGGAAAAGATTTTAGTGGTTGACGATGACGACGCCATGCGCGGGATGCTCAAGATGCGATTGTCCGACACCTACGAGGTGATCGACACGGGCAATCCGGTACAGGCTCTGGCACTCGCTCTGGAACACAAGCCTCGCGCAATCCTGCTTGATCTAATGATGCCGGACTGCTCTGGCTTCGAACTGTGCCAGAGTCTTCACAACCTGAGCTATACGGCGCGAATCCCGATTTTCGTCATAAGCGGCGAGTCGGCGGCCAAGTACCGCGATTACATGAGCAACTTAGGTGCTGCTGGCTATTTCGAGAAGCCCATTGACTTTGCGAAACTGAAGAGTCGGCTCGAGTCAGAATTGCAAAGCAGGCCGTCGGAACGTCGCGCTCACGTGCGGGTCCGCATGAAGCTTATCTTGAAACTAAAGGGCACGGATGCCTCCGAGCGCTCATTCGACCAGCTCACCACGACGGAGAACGTGAGCGCAGGTGGATTCTTATGCGCTTTTCCGCTCGCCTTGCCGGTGGGTTCTCTCTTCCAGGTCTTTCTTTCGGGAACGAGTCACGAACACTACGTAGGCCGCGTGCGCGTCGTGCGCACGGAAGCTCCAGACACCCCGTGGCAACGCTATGCATTCCAATTCACCGAGCAAACGCCGCACTGGATCCTGCACGACTAGTCGATTAGATTGCTTGCTAGGCCTGTGGGCTGGCCCGCAGCACGGAGGTCTCCGAGTATCCCTGCTCCCTTCGACGGATCGACAATCCGCCCCTGACTCGCTTCCACGATTCGCGATCCGCATCCTATCAGAGCCTTCCCCTGCGGAGCAGAGGGATAGCTCAGCGGGCTCCTATGTACCTCTCGCCGCTCTTCGTCGTCCGCAAGAGCCTATACTGTTCTTTATAGGAGCGAGACTAGCATGCGGTCATATCGTGTTTCTCAACGTCGGCTGCCGATTCCCATAGCTCACGGCTCCATTCAGAGACACTCAATCTACGATCAGTGTCAGACCGGTAGTTCTGCAGGCCGGAGTGCCCAATGACTTCATCAAGTACGCTAAAGCTACTCGCGATTGACGATGACGCGCGGGGACTCGAGGTTATTGAGTTGGCGCTCAGGCGCCAGGGCCTGGATATTATGACGTCGCAAGATCCGGATGAGGGTTTCGAGATGTTCTTGCGAACGAGGCCGAAGATTGTCTTGCTGGATCTGGTGATGCCCAAAGTCAGTGGGATTGAGCTATTGGAGCGCATCGTGAGGGTTGATCCCGGTGTGGATGTCATTTTGATCACCGCACACTATACCGCCGAATCCGCCGTAGAAGCGATTCAAAAGGGTGCTTCTGACTATTTAACGAAGCCTCTTGAGATCGACAAACTTCGGTCCCGGATTGCCACTCTGCTAGAGGAAGCTGCGCTGCGGCAAAAGACTCTGCGCCTGGATCAAGAACTCATTGATGCATATCAATTCGAAGGCATGGTTGGGCGTAGCCCTTTTATGCTGGAGGTGTACGCTAAGATTCGAAGGATCGCTCCGCATTTTAGAACCGTGTTGGTGACAGGAGCTACCGGAACGGGCAAAGAACTCGTGGCCAAGGCTCTGCATCGGCTAAGTCCAGTCACACGAGGCCCGTTTGTCGTTTGTAACTGTTCCGCACTGGTGGAGAACCTCGTGGAGAGCGAACTCTTCGGTTACGTCCGGGGAGCATTCACAGGAGCCACTCAGGACAAAATCGGCATGTTCGAACACGCGAACGGGGGAACGATCTTCCTGGATGAGATTGGGGAACTTGCGCCTGCGGCGCAGGCCAAACTGTTGCGCGTCTTGCAAGACCGGCAGGTGCAGCGTGTAGGTTCCCTGACTCCCCGAAATATTGATGTGCGCGTGATCGCAGCTACACATCGCAACTTGGAGACCATGGTGCGCGAAGGTCAGTTCCGCGAAGACCTGTACTATCGCCTGGCAGTCGTCGATATCCCTCTGCCGCTCCTGGCAAGACGCCGCGAGGATCTGCCTTTGCTGGAACGATACTTTATTGAAAAGTTTTCGATCGAATACAACAAACCAATCTCCGGGCTCGTGCGAAGGGCACAAACTCGGTTGGCAACCTATGCCTGGCCTGGAAATGTCCGCGAACTGGAGAATGTGATCGGCAACGCCTGCATGATGACGGATGGAGAGACGATCGATATCCCCGACCTGCCGGAGAGGCTGCGGAGACTGCCTGATGAGTACCCGGGCGGAGACGAGACCTTTCTCTCTCTCGACGAACTGCAGCGCCGGCATATCCTGCGCGTGTTGGAGGGGGTCGGCGGCAATAAAGCACGTGCAGCAGAAGTGCTGGGAATCGGTCGCGCCACCATCTATCAGCTCCTGTCGAAAATGAAGATTGAAGAACCGACAAAGAAATCTGATAGCCGTTAGGCAGATTGGCCCACTAACCTGGTTCGCCTTCCTTCCACGCGCCTTTCAGGCCCAGCTGCAAGACGGAATGTCCAATCGCCGGACAGGAGTCTGAAACATAGATGAATCACGACTTCGTCGGCGCTTCCTCCCTTTAGTAGATTCGAGGTAACCCGCACGCCATCATAGCGTTAGAGCAGATTCCAGTAGGCAGAAGCGTTCGGCCCTCACCATGCGTTCTGAGTGCTTGCTGACCGTTTCCGACGGTTCTCCTCCATCCGATCGGCTGCCGTCCCCCATCACTAGCGGGAGACGTACTTATATGACATTAAAGACTCTGGCATGGACACTGATCACGGCAGTCGCAGCCGCATCTGCGGACGCACGTGGCTTGGAGAAAGTATTCCTTGTATGACGATACTTGTGATCGAAGACAGCCGGTTTCTGCGTTTGGCGCTCGAGAGGATGCTGGTGAAGGCCGGCTACGATGTGATTGCGGTTGGAGACGGCAAGGATGGCCTTCTGCGCGCCCAGGATGTGCCCCCTGACATAATCCTGCTGGACATGATGCTACCCACGATGGAAGGCACCGCAGTGCTCAGCCAGTTGAAACAGGACCCTCTTACGAAGTCTATTCCGGTGATTGTTCTGTCGGGCCTCTCGCAGAAGAACGAGAAGAAGCTGAGGACGGCGGGCGCTGCGGCTTACTTTGAGAAGTCACTGCTGAACTTGAACGATGATGGGAGCAGCCTGGTCAATGCCGTACAAAACGTTCTTGCTGAACTGACGGGTGCGGACGAAAACCTCTCTAAGCGCGTGAATGCTGGGGTTCCTATCTGAAGGCGTTCACGCGAGGAAGCGGCGTCGCGATCCCAGTATTTTGGGAAGCGACATACCCTGGTCGTATGATGTTGGAGCTTCTGGTGGAGGAAGGCGAGAAGAAGATCGCGGAGGTAAAGACCAAGCTGATGCAGTAAACGGCCTCCCCTGCCGTACGGTCAATCGTGCCACGCCCCGAAGCGTACAGTGGTCTTGTTCAAAGAGAGTTGAAATATCTTTTGCCCGCGTATCCGCGCAGTTGCCTCAACCCTAGAAGTGTGGCGCATGAAACGCTACATCGCAATTCGCTCCATGATTGTGCTAGCCCTTGGACCCGCACTTGGCATCCCGTGCCTCCTGTACTCTGCCGCGACGAAGTACATCCCCTGGACAGTCCCCGCAATCGTCGTCCCGATCTACGTCATCATTGTTTACGCGTGTTACAAGGCATTCTGGCCACACATCATGCGCAAGAACGGGGATGCCAAGACGACTGAACCGAAACCATACAAATGAGGTCGTCGGAGTCTTTTCATTGCACGGCCATTGGACAAACTGTGCCGAACAGGGTGAAATTATCCGCAAACCGATGCTCTCGTCCGAACATAAGTGATTGATCCAAACAAGCAGGCCAAAGGCGGGGGCTTTTAGGAAACCGCCGCTCAGGCCTCTGGACGCCATCCCTCGCGTGCAGGTGACACCTTTAACTCTGGCAACTGCGACAGACAAGGCGAACCCGGGCGCAGCCAGCTCTTAGATTTTTGGAACAAATTGGAACAACCTTTAGGTTAGGGACGGAGGCAAGTGATTGAAACGATGGTGGCCAGGGACGGAATTGAACCGCCGACGCCAGCCTTTTCAGAGTGGCGTTGACAAGTGTTTACAACAACTTAACAGGTCTTAGGTGGCTGCGTAAGTGCTCGAAAAGTCGTGGGTGACACGCTTAGGTTGGGCCGGGTTCTTGGGCCGGGGGACAGCGTTCCGGCGTGCCGCGGTCGAACAATAATAGATTATCCGGATCGGGTTGAATCCGACCTTTGGGTCAAGCCGATCAGATTTTCCAACCCGTTCTTTGGTCGCACTCGGCTTTCTCGCCTTCTGCTTCGAAATCGTAATCACTGAGGCCACTCCCTCAATTCGGAGACTCAGAGGAGGGAACAAGACTCTTCTCTGGACGTCATTAGTTCTGATGGTGGCTATTTTACCGATAGAAAGGCAGTGGGCAGCGACCTGCAGCGGACACTGACCACCGAGCTCCCACTATTGCGCAAGAGACCGATCTCAGCCCTGCCATTGTAGAGTTCTACGCAGCGGGATCCTGTGGAGGTGCCTAAGTTGTCGAGGAGTGTACCGTCGCCGGTGATCCCGAACCAGACGCGGTCGCGCGAGTTCAGACAGGGAGTGCCTTCGTTATCCACCAATCGAGCTTCAACTCTCACACTCTTTCCGTCACGCGCAATTTCTCTGATCTCAATCCGCGCAGCAAGACCCCATTTTTCGGTCTGGTATTGAACAAGCAATGCATCCTCAACGGTTGCGGTCTTTATGTGGCCAACTGCACTCAGACGGTTTTCACCAGGCTTGAATTTCACAAGCCAATGCAGTCCAGCAGCCGGAAACTCCTGAATGTTGCGCCTCTTGGTCCCTTGGGACATTCCGTTGAGTAGTAATTCCACGGTCTCGCAATTCGAATATATCTTCACCAGCTTCAATTCGCCCGGTTCTCCCCAGCGAGTGGGCCACGAATGACCATAGATGTGAATCATCGGTTTTTTGGCCCAGTACGATTGGAAAACGTAGTAGCCCTCCTTGAGCGTCATGTCTCGCTCAAGCAAGCCCTTCTGATTTACGTGCGGAATCGGATTCCCTGGCCGCACTGGCGTCGAGAAATCTTTAAAGATCCATTGTGCTGAACCTGTTAGCGAAGGCATCGTTTCCTGCTCCTTCAGATGCCAGTCGAAGAGGTTGCACGCGTACGTTTCAGACCAGTCCCCATCACGGGACGCAACTGTATGGCCGCCGGTGAGCAGGCGTGCGCGCTCGTGCTCATCGAGACTGCCTAGAGTGAGAAACTGAGTGAGAAACTTGTCGGGGTCCTCGGAATGGCGCCGCGCGTGGCTTTCTCCACCCCATTCAACATGAAGGAACCGCGGCACTGTCTCCCGCTCCTTCTGGATCGTGCTAGCGTAATCCGTGTACGGGCCGTGATACCAGCCGGCCCAGATTGAAGACGAGTAGACGTCGACGACATCCTTGGCGAAATCGCAACGGCGAAGAAATGTCGATCGGGTGCGATCGAGCCGATGAGCTTCGTCGTTCAGTTCCTTTATGAACCCGCGAATCTCGTCCTTGTTAAACTCCGGGAAATCGCCTGGCCAGTCATTCTCATTTCCGAGTCCCCAGAGGATCACCGATGGGTGATTGTAGTGTTGGTCAATCATGGCGCGCAGCATCTCTCGCGCCAGCTCCTTATAAGCGTCATCCCCCAGCCCTCCTCGCGACCAAGGGATCTGTTCCAGAACGAGCAGGCCCAGTTCGTCGCATTGATCCAGCACTGTTCGGGATTGCTGGTGGTGAGCCAGGCCCACGAAGTTCGCTCCCATTTCTTTGATCAACAGCATCTCTTGCCGGATAAGATCCTCCGGCATTGCGGCTCCAAAGCCCGCGTGGTCCTCCTCGCGTTGCGTGCCCTTGAGAAATAGCCGTTCGCCGTTGAGTTTGAACGGGCCATGCTCCACAAACTCGAGATATCGACAGCCGAAACGTTCTCTCAGGGTCATCGTTCCGTGCGCGCTGGTCAACTGGACCTCACAGCGATAGAGCGACGGATGCGATGGCGACCACAGCTCCGGACGGTCCAATTTGAAGGTCGAGATTTGCTGTTCTCCGTCCCAAGGCTGAAAGCGCCCCGTCGTCGATTGGACGAGAGAGCCCTTCCGATCGAAAACTCGGATTCGGATCTGAACTTCGTCGCCCAGTGCGGCGGGATTGCGCAGTCTTGCCTTGATAGTGATCTGGGCAGCCGCTGAGTCCGATATGGCGGTTGTAATGTGCACCCGTCTTAGCGAGATCAACGGCTCATAGATCAGCGTCACGTTCCGGTACAACCCGCCGAAACGATGAAAATCATTGAGAGAAGATGGAATCATTTCCAGGTCGCGCGAGTTGTCGCAGAGTACGGCCAATGGAAACTCTTCCGGAGGGCCGGCTTTGTCGATTCTTGTGATCGCCTCCGTGATATCGATGACGAATTCATCGTAACCGCCGACGTGCTCGCCAACCCGTTCAAGAGACAAAAAGACCTGACATTTCTGGCCCGCGCCCTCGAAGAGTAGCAAGGTACGTCCACGTTCAAATGGATTCTTGACGCTTAGCTTGCGGCGGTACCAGCCTGGCCCCTCGTAGAGTGGTTTTTCGGGATCGACGGCGTCATAGGCATTAAAGCAGTGCGGAACGTCAACTTTTTTCCACACTGTGTTCTCTGTCATGTCTTGACGCCAAACATCCCAGATACCACCCATCGACCCTTGGAAGTATTCCCAACCCGTCGTCAGTTTTTCCGACACTGAGCTGTTTGGCTGGGGCAAGCCCGCGTGAGCACTAGAAAGAGGTATGCATGCCGCGCCAGCGGCCAACGCGGTGGACTTTAGGAAATCGCGGCGAGTGACGGCATTCGAATTGCTTTTGGGAGGAGCCTGACTCAACTTTATTCCCCCGATGGGACTCGTTGGCTTCGAATTGGATCCTTATGTGGAAGGATATCTTCGGGCAAAGGCTCCATTATTTCAATGCGGGTACCATCGGGGTCGAAGAGATTGAAACGCGGAGGCAAACCGCCTCCGGTCTGAACTGTTACGGACGAAATAGGCGAACTCGGAGGCACGCGCTTTTGAAGAGTCACAAGTGTGTTGTGCACGCTTGCGCTAGCCAGGCCCAAGTGATTTGGTGTCTTTAGGTCCACGGACGACGGTTTTCCAGAAAGCAGAATCAACTCAATGTAGTCGCTGCCGTCGGGTGCCCGCAAATCGATCCAGCCTGGCTCGCCGTTTTTTCCGGAACCGCGACTAATTTCCCGAAAGCCCAGCGCGTCACGATAGAACTTCAAGGCTGGATCCACAGCACTCACGACGATCCCAACGTGCGTAATGTGATCCGATATCCGGCTGGCCGGTATGAACTTGCCTTGGGACTGCCCAGTCAAGCTGCTGGACGTGTACTGCAGGATCTCCACGAAGTGACCGTCGGGATCGCGGATGGTGAGAAATGGATTGCCGATACGGCCCTTGTGCGTATCTTTAACGATATACATTCCAAGGCCTTGGAGAAACGCCCGCATGGCAGTAAGGTCGTCAGTGTACAAAGCGAAATGATCTAACTGTGCCTGACTCTGCGCATCTTCCTGGAACAGTTCCAAATACTGCAGATCATTCACCTTCACGAAGGCAGTTGTGGTCTTGCCAGTACCATCCGTAAGCGCAAACGGCTCTTCATAACCCAGAAGGCTTCCATAGAATAGCTCGGTCTTGTCCAAGTCACTGACACGAAAAGCCGCATGAGCGAGGCCGAAAAGGTGAGGACGCTGGGTCCTAGGCTGACCGAAGAGGGACGAGACTCCGAGCATGACAGCCAAGAAAGCGGCGCAGTAAATACCTCCTCGATTCATGAAGTCAAGCACTGGCATGGGCCCTTTCCTGTGTTGGACAGTCCGCCTTGCTTGGGCGAGTTGCGGACGCTCACCAGGCCACAGCAGAATCGTTCGAACCCATAAGATGATTTGTGTTGTCCTTTCGCCCTCACCTACAAAAGCATCGAAAACAAACGAATTTCTTGCCGGCAGCCTCTAACCTCTAACGGTCAACTCCCTGGTCCACGACCGGTGGCTCGTGATTCGCAATTTTACGCAGGAGTTTCCTTGCATCCTGTCGCAACGGATAGAATTGCCCCCCGTCCCCGCCGTCGTCGGGTTTCCCAGGGAGCTTAACCGGATCAGACTGAGCCAACTTCTCCAGTACAGGCACAAATTCTTCCCTATCGTCAAGGTATTCGATAACAGCTATGGCACTCCCCCGTACAAGAAATTCGGGATCACCTAGCGAAGAGCGGATTGCGTCCCTGATGCGCGCACGCGAGGCTGGAGCTATGGCTATATGCATCTCGAGGAGATCCCGGACCGTAAACAGAGCCGAAGATCTAACCTCATCGTCCGGGCTTCTCAGTTGCTCCAATACTTGCCCTAGTGCCTTGTCGCCGAACCTCGCTAAGGCTCTTGTTGCCATACCTCCGCTAGTGATGGCACCCAGAAGGGACGGTATGGCGCGTTCGTCGTCCAAGTCCGCGACCGCGCCGACAACGGCGGCGTAATATTCGGAATGCTCTTCCGTCAAGCCCTTCCGTTTCTTAGCCTCTGCATTCTCGAAATTTAACAGGTGGATCAGGCCCACTTTGAGCTGATCCGCCTCATTCGGGTCTTGCTTGCCGATATCCGCAATGTTCGGCATTTCACTAAACGCCTTTTTTCGGTCTACCCACCTTTCGCTACTCATTCCCTGCAGCGTACGGGACACTGTGGAGTGAATCTCGCTCGCTTGCTGAGCAGCAAGCAACAAACAAGCATTAGCAAAAAGAAGAAAAGCTAACTGGTTCGCTTTCATTTCGCTGGTTTCTCCCCTGGGTCAGACTGTCATTCCTCTATAGTAATCGTGTTGTACATGTTTCTATCGGTCTTCCGCCAGTCGGCATGGAAGCAGGATAGGCCACAAGGCCCGTCCTGAGGCTCTGTCCAATCTGCGTGTGCCTCCTTAGCAGCTTTCTGCATAGCCTTCCACTCTGTTAATGCGCCAGACGTACCAGCCGATTGATTCCTAAGATCTACTGCATCCCCAAACGAATGGCGACTGTTGGGGTTGCCGCTCGGATTGGTCAGGGTTTGAGTACATTCGAGATTCTGGATCGGATCGCGGTATGCGCTGTTAATGATTCGGGAGCTACCATAATCGAGTCGCCACGCGTCGAGACCATACTGGGCGGTGGACGCGACTATCAAGGGATTCTTGATGAGTGCCCAGCTAAACTCGGGCTGATTATTCCGGCTCGGACAGGCATCATTTAATTCGGAGAAAGTGAAGTACTGTGAATGGGCAGAGTTTGTCGCGAGGTAACAAGACGGAGTGAAGCGAGGGTAAGGGGTTCTGCCATAGGATATGTCACCCACCACCTGATAGCCGTACTCCGTGACAAGCCTGTCGCGATCATCGTGGCACAGCGGGGATGCACTGTTCACTGATTGATTAGCTCCCGTAGAGCTCCAATACGGAGGAACTGTCCGGTCAGGTGGTACAGAGAATGTTTTGTCGACAGAGCCGAGCTGGTAACTGTTTCCTGTCCACGCATCGTTCGGATTCGCTGTCTGACCCGTGGCGCTTCCGCCGCTATCGTAAGTGGTGCCCGAGATCCCGATCACTCCATTGTCGGCGGTTGCAATTTTCGGCGAGTCGCCGACGTTCCACTTTATGTTGCCGCTCTGATCGAAACGCACCATACCCTGACTGCTCGTGCCGAAGAACGTGCCGTCTTGCGCTTGCAGCACGGGGGTCAGCAGGCTGGGGGTCGTATTTTGGGAAGCTAAACTCGTGCCGCTTGTGGTCGCGATGTAGTAGGTGGTCTGCTTGCTTTGTCCCGCCGAGCCTTGGGTGCCGGTATCGAGTTGCCAGGTGACCAGCGTACCCTGATCCGCGTTCGTGATGACATTGGCGTTGGTTGGGGCCGCGTAAGTACCCGCGTAACAGTCTCCAGATGTGCTCCAGCTTCCCAACGTGATAGAGGACGCGTTTCCCGACGTATCGATGCGCAGCAGATTCAGGTAATCCGTTCCAGTGAAGGCACTGTCGTACTGCGTTCCACTGACAGTGGTGCATGGCGGTTCCTGACGGCACGGCTGCGGGAACGTGCCATACGCGGTGACAACAGGAGGCTGGGGGACACAGACTGGCGGCCAGCTAACGCTCACGTAGGAATAAGGAACGTAGGCGTAACCATCGCCCGCCACGATGAGATTGCCAAATCCGCCAAAGGTAACGTACCCACCACCATTCGGGCAGTCACCGATCAGGCAAGAACCCGGTTGGGTAGGAGCCGGACCCGCTCCAATCGAGGCTTTCGACTGCCCAGTCAGCGGGTCGATCACATTCACAACTCCTCCCAAGGGAGAGAAGGTCGGATCAGTGGTGGTGCCACCAAGGGAGAAGATCGTGCCATCAGTATGCACGACGAAGGGAGGAACGAAGAAATCATACTGCCCAGGGCCAAACCCGGGCCCCGGAGAATTAAGGGTCGTCCACCACTTGGTTACCGGAGTGGAAGCAGGGTAGGCTTGACCGGTCATGCCATCGAATCTTTGTAGCTGATAGTGGAAAGTGGGATCTCCGAAGACATCGGTCGTACTGATTTCACTCTTGATGACCATCCCGCCCTGGAAATCAGGCACAAACGGATTGCAGGAGTTGGGGTTGCCGCTATATTGCGGCGGTTGACCAATGTTGGCAGTCCACCCTACCGTCCCATCACTCGTTATGGCCTGAGCGTTGCAATCGCCATTCTGCGCGAACACGTCGGCTACGCCGGTGGCGCTGGGAACAGCGGGCACGATGCTGGTAACTCCAGAACCATCGCCAGGGTTCGACCAGATCGTTGTACCGAGAGGGAGAGACGCCCCCGAATAGACTGTGACGTCAGCGGAACTGTTCCCGGCTGCGATGGTGGCTCGTCCCGCGCTGAGAGCGGTGAGAATCGGTGGGTCGTCGGTCGAAAGGCTGATCACTTGAGGATTGCTGGATGTCCAAGTGAGCCCCGTGACAGGCTGCCCGCTCGAATTCAAGGCTTGAATGGCCTGAGTCTGTCCGACAACCAAATTGAACAGGTTTGGAACGAGCGTGGCGGATTGGCCGCTACCGCCCCCGCCGCCAAATCCAACAGGAACAGTAAACGTCACCGCGTTGCTCCAAACCTCATTTTGCTGAACACGCGCAACTCCGGTCACCGCATTGGAAGCGACCGCGGCCAAGATTTTTGTGTTGCTCCAGCTAAGAACCTCCCCGCTCGTGCTCCCGAGCCAAACGATTCCGTTTTCTTGTGAAGTACCAAAGCCGTTGCCGTTGATGGTGACTACCGTTCCGGGCACCCCTGAGGACGGGTTCACGCTCGTGACTTGCAAAGTATTTATAGCGAACGGTACGGCATTGCTCATCACGCCATTTTGCAAGATCACTGCGTTTCCGGTGGTCGAGCCGTTCCCAACGACCGCAACGACTTGGCTATCGCTCCAGCTTTGTACTAAGGCGTTGGCCGTACCGAGCCACACTTGACCGCTGCCTTGTGTTGCGCCGAAGCCTGAGCCACTGATGCTCACCTGCGTTCCAGGCACACCGCTCGATGGGGAAACATTCGAAATGGTCGCCGTGTTGACGTTGAACGGCACAGCATTCGATGACAGTCCGTTTTGCTGCACTTGAACGATTCCCGATTTCGCAATGGAAGAGACGGTGGCAACGATCTGTGTGTCGCTCCAACTTACAACGACGCCTGGGGTGCTTCCGAGCCAAACGCTACCGTTGCCTTGCGTCGCCCCGAACCCTGAACCAGTGATGGTCACTTGCGTTCCCGCTACTCCAGTTGACGGTGATACGTTCGAAATTGTCGCGGTGTTTACGGTAAAGGGCACAACATTGGAGAACAATCCATTCTCTTCAACTTGGGCGTTTCCCGATGTCGAAATGGGAGCAACCGTGGCAACGATCTGCATATCGGTCCAGCTCACAACGGTGGCAGGAGCACTGCCGAGCCAAACGATTCCGCCTCCTTGCGGAGATCCGAAGCCGGCACCTGTAATGGTGACTTGTGTTCCGGACTGTCCCGAGGTCGGAGAAACAGCACCGATGCTGGGTGTTGCCGGTCCTCGCACAGTAACAGATGTAGAAGCCTGGGTACTTCCCAAGGTCGCGGTGATGGTCACAGTGCCGGCCGCAGTACCCACGGCATAGCCAGAAGGTCCTGTCAACCCCGTGCCGAGGAACAACGTTGAATTGTTCGACGCAGTCCAAGTGGCTGAGGTGGTCACGTTCTGTGTGCTGCCGTCCGAGTACGTGGCGGTTGCAGCGAACTGTTGAGCCCTCCCGGTGGTTAATGTTGGATTAGCGGGAGTGAGGCTTAGGGATGCTAGCGCCTGAACATTCACGGTTGCCGAGCTGCCTACATCCCCAGCGGTGGCAGTGATCGTGGTCGCGCCAGTAGCCTGAGCATTTGCGATTCCGGCGTTCCCAGGCGAATTGCTGACCAAGGCTGCCGACGGATTGGAAGATGTCCAGATGACCGATTGCAGGGTTTGCGTGCTGCCGTCGTTGAAGGTGCCGGTTGCTACCAACTGCTGAGTCAGTCCCGGCATCAGGAGCAAGCTGGCAGGTGTGACCGATATAGATACCAGACCGGGGGGAGTGTAGCTCGTTGGCTGATACCACTCATCGGCGGCGAGAGTGACTCCCGCGTTGATGCCACCAATCAACAAGGCATTACCGTTAGCAGTCAGTATCCCGGTTTGGCCTGCAAGGGCATTTGAAACCGATTGGCTGGAACTGAACTGACCAGCGACCGGATCAAAGAATTCTGTGCTTGCCTCGCTGGTGCAGGAGGAACTGCAGGAACTGAAGCCTCCGGCGATCACTACCTGACCATTTGTCAGAAGTGTGGCGCTGTGCTCAAAGCGAGGTACGTTCATTCCACCCGAGACGAGAGTGAAGGTGTTGGCAACTGGATCGTAGATCTCCGCGGCATTGGTCGGACAGCCTGGCAGCGCGCATGTCGATCCGCCGGCCACTAAAACCTGGCCGTTATTGAGAAGAGTCGCCGTTGCATTGAAACGAGGTGTGTTCAGTTGCGGGTGACCGCCAGTAAATCCGGGCTGAGTCGGATTGTAGATCTCAGCCGCGGCTGGCAGGTTGGTTCCATCGAAACCTCCGGCAATGAGCACCAGACCGGAGTTGAGCAGCACCGCGCTCGCGCCAAACCTCGCCGCGCTCATTCCGTTCGAGGTGGCGGTGAAGGTTCCAGCAACCGGATCGTAGATCTCAGCACTCGACAACGCACTGCAGGATGTCGCTGTGGTGCAGGTTTGACCACCCGCGATCAGGACGGTTCCGTTGCTAAGCAGCGTCATCGTTTGACCGCTACGTGCCACAGTCAGATTGCCAACGGTACTGAACGTTGCAGCACTGGGACTGTAAATCTCAGAACTGCTCAGAGACGAACAATTCCCAGAAGCATCGCAGGTATATCCCCCCGCGATCAGCACGTTACCGTTGTTCAACAAGACCGCCGGTGCCGAGCGAGTTTGCGACATCGCGCCGGTATTAGTAAAGGTACTGCCGGCAGGGTTATAGATCTCGGCATTGTTCAGGTAAGTGCACGAACCGGCCGAAGGACAGTTGACGCCACCGGCGACCAAGATTTGTCCCGTTTCCAGCATAGTAGCGCTGTGGAGATACCGGCTTGTATTGAGGTTTGCCTGTGTGGTTCCGGAAGTGACGATCAGAACCACCGTTCCGCTGATTGAGCCCGATGTCGCTGTGATCGTGGCTTCCCCGACCGAGCCAGCGGTTGCAAGGCCCGAAGTGCTCACACCCAGCACTCCCGAACTTGACGATGTCCACGAGCTGGAGGAAGTGAGGTTCTGCGTGCTGCCATCCGTGTAGTTCCCCGTTGCCACCAACTGCAGGGTCGCCCCTGTAGACAAGCTGCCCGCGTTCGGCGTGATCACCAGGGAGACCAGACTTGGTGCTCCGACGGTTAGCGGCACGGAAGCCGAAATCGACTCGAAACTCGCGCTGACGGTGGTATTTCCTTGGCTTGCGCCCAGAGCAACCCCCGTATTGCTGATGGTGGCAACAGCAGTGGTCGCCGACGACCAACTGACCAATCCGGTGACATTCTGTGTGCTACCGTCGCTGTACGTCCCCATCGCCTGATACGGCTGGGAACCGCCGATAGCAATGGTTGCCGACGCTGGATTTACGGTCATTGAAACCAACGCTGCTGAAGCGACGTTCAGATTAGTGGTTGCGTTCACGGAACCAAAGCTGACCTGAACTGTCGAGACTCCTTGGAACAAAGCCGCAGCCAGACCGCTACTGTTGATCGTCGCAACAACCGATGCCGACGAGCTCCAGGTCGCAGAACTCGTGAGGTCTTGTGTACTCCCATCGGTATAGACACCAGTCGCCGTGAACTGTTGAGTTGCTCCCAGAGGAATCGTCGGGCTCTGTGGGCTTAGCTGAACGGATACCAATGTTGGTGCCGTTATGGTCAGTGTGGCTGAACCGTTCATGCCGAGTGCGCTCGCTGTAAGGGTTGCGGTACCCTCTATCAAGCTTGCAGCAACCCCAGAATCGGTTGCATCGTTGCTGATTGTGGCGACGCTGGCATTTGAGGAGTTCCACAGCACTGATGCCAAGCTCTCGGTATTGCCATTGCTCAAGGTTCCAACCGCCGTAAAGAGCTGTTGCCCTCCCATGCCAATCGAGGGACTGGCTGGCGTAACTGCAATACTTGTGAGCCCAATCAGTTGGCTCGCCATATACAGTTCCGCGTTGTTGAAGATGTTCGTGCCGTCTGTGCCGCCGGCGATGAACACCGTGCCGTCATTTAGCAGCGTGTCCGTCTGGTACTCGCGGACACTCGCCATGCTTCCCGCAGCTGTAAATAGCTGACTGGTCGGATTGTAGGTTTCGGTCGAAGCCAGGGCCGTGCCGTTTGCGCCGGATGTTCCTCCCACGATGAGCACTTGGCCACCGTTCAACAGTGTCATCGCATGCGAAATCCTCGGAGTTGTCATGGTGCTTGTGACAGCAAGGAAGACGTCTGAGACGGGATCGTAAACTTCGGCGGTGTTCAGAGGTCCTGTTCCGGGATCATAACCCCCGGTGATGAGCACTTGGCCATTGTTCAGCAGAACGGCTGCGTGTCCTTCACGAGCCGTAGTCATGGGAACGGATACTAGCGTGAAAGATTGACTCACTGGATCGAAGAGTTCAGCCGTGTTGTATGCGCCGCTTGGGGACGAGTCCGTTTCGCCGCCGGCGATCAGCACTCGACCATTCTGCAGAATTGTCGCCGTGTGTTCGTAACGTGGCACCTGCGTGTCGCCCAGATCAATGAAGGTCTGCGTCGCAGGATCGTAAAGCTCAGCGTCTGCGATTAGGCCCGTCTCAGGGTCATACCCTCCGACGATTAGCACCTGTCCATTGTTCAGCAAAGTAGCCGAATGGCCGACTCGGGCAAAGTTCAGAGTGTTCGTCAGGAGCGTAAAAGTTCCGGTCGTGGGATTGTAGATTTCTGCTGAGTCCAAGGTTTCTTTGTTTGCTAAGTCAGAACCACCCGCGATCAGCACCGTACCGTCGTTTAGGAGCGTCGCAGTGTGCAACCACCGCGCAACATTCATCGAATTGCCCGCCGCGAACAGCTGACTGGACGGAGCGTACAACTGAGCTGTGTTCACGACACCGGAAGTGCTCATACCTCCAGTAATCAAAACCTGGCCTGTCGTCAACCGAGTGGCTGTCTGTCCGTAAAGGGAGGCTCCCATCTGTCCAGCGGTGGTGGTGAAACTACCCGATTGAACCGGCGGTTGAACTGTCAGCGTCCCTGACCCTGATATCGTTCCGACTGTTGCTGTAAGTGTCGTAGAACCAAGGCCAACTCCCAGAGCGAATCCCGAACTACCGGCCGCATTGTTGATGACGGCTACGGTAGGACTCGACGAAATCCAGGAAGCTGATTGTAGAGTTGAAGTGCTGCTGTCGCTGAATGTACCGGTAGCCACAAACTGCTGGATTCCTCCCACGATGATGGAAGTATTGGCCGGTGCGACGGTGATCGATACTAGCCCTGACGGAGTAAGACTGCCGGGCTGATAGAACTCGACGCTCGACAGTGTTATCCCGCTTGCGATGCCCCCGGCGAGCAATACACTGCCATTTGACAGTAGGGTGCTAGTGTGTCCCGAACGAGCCGTGCCCAACCCTTGCGAATTGGTGAAGGTTCCGGCGGTGGGGTCGTAAAGCTCAGTGGTCGCGTCTGATGTGCACGCGTTGCCTGAACACCCGTCGGCTCCTCCGGCTAGAAGCACTTGGCCATTTGTGAGAAGAACGGCCGTGTGGTTCACTCGTGAGGCGTTCATGTTCCCCGATGCGTACTGAAAAGAATTTGCGTTTGGGTCATACAACTCGGCGGTGTTGGTCGGGCAGGTCGGCGATTCACAGGTCGATCCACCGCTAATCAAAACAACGCCACTGTTCAAGAGCGTGGCAGCCGGGGAAGATCGTGCCGTCCCCAACCCATTGGCAGTTGGAGTGAAGGAAGCGGTTGACGGGTCGTAGAGTTCTGCCGAATTCAAAGGATTGTATTCAGTGGATCCCCCCACGACAAGGATCTGACCATTGGCCAACTGCGCGGCAGCGGCATCATAGCGTGCCGTGTTTAACGAGCCCGTCAGGCTAAAGGTACCGGCTTGTGGATCGTAAATCTCTGCGCTTGCTAAAGCAGTACATGTAATAGACCCGGTGGTCGGGGTAAAGTTTACGTCGACCAGGTGAGCCCCATCCCATCGAGGATCGCCGAAGTTTCTGCTGTTAGAACCTCCGCCTCCGCCCGAGCCAGGAACGCAGCTCTCCCCGCCTGCGATCAGGACTCTGCCGTCCGGCAGTAATGTCATCGTTTGGCCATCCCGCGTAGTTTGCATATTGCCCGCGCTGCTGAAGGTTCCTGAATTCGGGCTGTAGATTTCAGCGCTGCTCAACGAGAAACAGTTCCCATAGCCGTCACATGCAGATCCGCCAGCGATTAGTACATTCCCATTTGCCAGAAGAACGGCTGGGGCTGCCCGTGGTGTGGCCAAGCTGCCTGTAGTGGTGGATGTGCCGGAACCCGGATTGTAGACTTCAGCGCTGTTCAGATAAATGCAGGAACCAACTGTCGGACAGGTTGCCCCACCCGCAATCAGTACCGTGCCATTGTTCAGAAGCGTGGCGCTGTGCTGATAACGACTAATATTTAACGCATTTGAAAGACCCGTCGAGGTCACGGTGAAGTTGAATCCCGGGCTAGCAATACCATCAACAGTGATGACCACGTTGCCTGTGGTTGCCCCGCTCGGCACCATCGCCACAATCGATGTTGGACTCCAGTTCATGATCGTGGTTGCTATCATGCCGTTAAACGTCAGGGTGCTGCTGCCCTCGCCTGAGCCAAAGTTCGTTCCAGTGATCGTTACCGAAGCACCTACCGGCCCGGAGTTTGGGGAAAGTCCTGTGATGCTTGGCGGACCGAGGACCGTCATTGTGGTTGAGCCGCAGACCGAACCCGCGCACGCGCTCACTGTCGCTGAACCTGCACCTTCGGCAGCAGCATTTCCCCGATCGCCAGGATCCGTCGCGATTGTTACGATTGTGCTATCGGAGGACGTCCACGTGACGGAAGCAAGAATCTGTGTACTGTAGTCGCTGAAAGTGCCCGTTGCGGTGAATCGCTGGGTTGCACCAACCGGAACCGACGGATTGCTCGGGCTCAAAGCTATGGAAACAAGCCCCGCGGGCGCGAGGGTGCTGGGCTGGTACAATTCCGCACTATTCAGAACATTGGCATAGAAATCCATTCCAGCTGCAACCAATACCTGACCATTATTTAGGAGCGTCGTCGTGAGGCTCTGCCTCGTAACGTTCAAGTCGCCGGTGAGCGTAAAGCTCCCTGTGGTCGGATCATAAATTTCGGCACTGGCCAGCGTATTCCCATTGTTATCCTGGCCGCCAGCAAGCAGAATCGTCCCATTACTCAGGAGCGTACCCTGCGCCCCGTCGTAGCGCGGAGTGTTCATGCTGCCTGTCACTGTAAACGTCTGAGTGGCCGGGTTATAAAGCTCGGCGCTAGCCACCGCATTCCCATTGATATCGTAGCCTCCAGCAATCAGAACCATCCCGTTATTCAGCAGTGTTGCCGTATGCACAGCCCGGCCAATGTTCAAGCTACCGGTCAGAGTGAAGGTGCCGGCTACGGGATCATAGATTTCGGCGCTGGAAAGCGTATTGCCATTGTTGTCGAATCCGCCGGCAATAAGCACAGTACCGTCGTTGAGCAAGGTGGCGGTGTGCGTGTCGCGCGCCACGTTCAGGTTGCCAGTGGACATGAAGGTTCCGCTGGCTGGGTCGTAAAGCTCTGCGCCATCGGCGTCGCTGCTGATGTAATCGCCGTTGCTGTCCCAGCCACCGGCCATCAGAACTCTCCCATTGTTGAGAAGAGTGGCAGTTTGTGAAGTGCGGGGTGTGTTCAGGTTGCCTGTAAACGTAAACGTGCCGGAGGTTGGGTGGTAAAGCTCGGCAGTACCGATCTGGTTCCAGTTGCTGTCTGATCCACCCGCGACCAATACTTGGCCGTTAGCCAACAAAGTCGAGGTGTTGAAGATGCGTCCAGTGTTGAGGCTGCCTGTCGTCGTGAACGTGCCTATTCCGGGGTTATACAATTCGGCGCTGGTTATGGTGTCGTAAGCGAAACCGTCCACGCCACCTGCGACCAGCACCATGCCACTATTCAACAGCGTGGCAGTGTGGAACATCCGTGCGGTGGTGAGGTTCGCGGTGAGGGTAAAGCTGCCTGCCACAACGGTGAAGTTGACGCTGTTGCTTGCTACCCCGCCCACCGTTACCACCACGCTGCCGGTAGTCGCTCCTGCCGGCACGGTGGTCACTATCGACGTCGCACTCCAACTCGTGAACGCACTTGCTTGCGTTCCGTTGAACGTTACTGCGTTGGCGCCCTGCGTCGCTCCAAAATTTGCCCCCGTGATCGTCACCTGTGTCCCCACCACTCCTGAGGTTGGAGACAGACTCGTGATGCTCGGAGCCGCAAATAAAGCCTTAGACGAAACCACGGATAAGAGGATGAGGACTGCCAGACGACATTTATTCTTGAGTCTCATACTTCAAAACCCTTCTTTATGGCTGAAATAGGTCTGTCCGGCCAACAATCGAATTGGAGCAGTTAACTCGCAGGTAGTGGTGCGCCGCTCCGGAGCATGTGACGATGACTGTCCTCAACCAGCGGTTCGCAAGAAGCGGGCTTAAGTTTTTGTTATTTATACGTTGTTATGTTTACGTTGTCAACGAATGTAATTAACCTGCTTCTTACGCAAACTCCTACCCGCGATCCCGTTTGGTGAGTCAAAGCACACTTTACCCTCTGCATGCACATCGCTGTCGAAGTCGATGCACACAGCACAGCCTTAGCGCAATTCCGCAATTGCGCAGGCACAGCCCAACCATAGTGGGGAAAGACCTACCTGAGGACTTACTAGTCGCGGACCGTCCGTTTCCGAGACCAACTCCTGATCGTAGGTTGCTGATCAAGCTATGCTGCGAAACTGTGGAAGGTCAAGCCAATAATGGAACGCGTGACAGCGAACACAGATTAATGTGACCACAAGCACCTTCCAGAACAGGATTCACGGGTTAACGAAACTGCCTGCAGCTTTCATGACTCATTCCAGTCCGGATGAGGACACGTTGGAAAGGAGGCAGGCTTTGAAGTTGTGAAGAGAATAGGCCGGATTACACTCTCCGAGCGAGAGGGGACGTGGGCCGATCAGACTGAGGTTTGGGCATAGCCAACTGGCTCGCCGATCACGACGAATCTCGTAAAGTGCGATTTTATTGGTGCCGTGAGGGGGAGTCGAACCCCCAAGACCCGAAGGTCGGCGGATTTTGAGTCCCTATCTACAGAAGACCAGGTCTTGCATTTTCTTGTATCTACAATGACTTAGATGGTCTAACAGTGAGGTCTCATGCGGCCCTTTTTGGAGAGTTTGGGCATAGTTTTCGACTAAAAACCACAGTGGCGGCGAATTTCATCGTGTTGTAGCGTCAAGGAGGTCACTGGAATTCTGCCTATTCGCAAGCTGTACCCCAAATCTGATCCAAAATCAATGCTCTTCAACTCCCCTTCATTGTACAGCCGCAGGCAAGATGCAGCTCTTGCTTTTCAGCCTTTGTGCCAGCCGGGTCGTGGTTATGTATGACAGTCCGTCAGCCTCAATTGCATGATCTGCAAAAGAGGCGGCCATTGTTCTAATACGGCTCCAAGAGCCAAGCCTCGTCCAATCGCAGATCGGTTGCGCTCTTTTCCAACGCCGCAGTCTGATGTTCCTCAGGTGGCCCTCAGTGATTACTTCAAAAGCGGCCAACGATTATCACGTGAAAACCGTCCAACGGAAGTAGCCGTCCAAGACTGAGATTGTTCTATCCTGCCGCCTCCTTTACAGCCAAGTCAGTTTTCGTGCGCCAGTTCCGTGGACCGCTCTTGAGCACGTGTCCATCTGTGCGGATGATGCGGCGGCCGGCAGATTGTTCGCTTTTTGTAACAAATGTTAGTTGTTTTGGCGATTAAACTAGGTTGTGCTACATTTTTGCTAGCAGTCGATACGCTAGGGCGAACGGACCCGCAGACTAAGGTCCGCAAGTTGGGGTTCGTGCACCTCGGCATCAAGGAGGGAACAGCCATGTACTCTGCCCACGCCCCTAGTTGCCGCCTCTTCAGTCTCTTCACTTCAAAAGTCATGCTGGTCATTGCGTTCGGCCCTTTCTGTATGCATTCCAATGCGCAAGGCTGCGGCCAGCGTCCAAATTTTGACTTCGAGTGGCGGTGCGAAAGCACCGGCCACGAGTGTTATGACCAGGTGTGCGTCGACGGAGGAAAAGACTCGGATTATTGTTCGCAAGGGTACGGGACGTGTTGCGACACGGATATCAACACTGCAAACGTGACCTGCGATATTGAAGAATGCTGCGAAGGCGCAGGCGACTGTTCGGTGGGCTGCGCTCCTATAAGAGCGGGGGGGCCACGCCGCACAGTGCTCCTTCAAGAACGACTTACTGAGCGGTCCGCGCCCCAAATCGGTTGCGATCAACCCAGCAAATTCCAAAACGCCGTCGCTAAAGCCCCTGCTTTCGCACTGGTAAGTGATCGGTTTATCTCTCCGAAAGGGATGCTCCTCGCCCCGGTCGACGTGTCAGGCGGAAACAGCCTTGTACCATCAAGTAAGGCCGAAAGTATAAAGAACGTGCAAACGCAATTTCGTGGACCGGTGTTTAATCGAGTGACGTGTGATGCAGAGGGCAACGTTTATGCTCGGCAATTTCAAGCGCGCAGTAAAGGGAGGGAATCTGTACAAGAAATAACCAGGACCGGAGAGGTGGTCCGGTTGTTCAAAGTCGAGGATGCTGGGTTTGATTTATCGGTAGGAGATTTTGCGATAGGTCCAGATAACGATGTCTACATGCTTGGCTGGTCCATGGAGCATGCCCATCCTGGCAGTCGCGTTTACGTTGCGCAGTTCAGCGAAGAGGGATCGCTGAAGTCAACGACTCAGCTTACCTCTGAGGAGTTTTTCCCCTCCAGCATGGCAGTTTTTAAGACAGGAGAGTTCCTAGTTACGGGAAGGCAAGGAAAGGCCGATAACACTCCTTTTACTGGTGTTTTTGCCGCAACTGGCAAGTTGATCGCCAAAATATACGAACCCGAGGACGACGAACTGCGGAAGAGGGCGGAATCTGGTGATCTTCACGATGGGAACCTTTATGGAAACACTGCCGTCGGGCTGGGGCGAGCTGTCGCAGCGTCGGACGGAAACGTATATCTCATGCGGCGCGCTTCACCGCCCTTGATCTATGTCATCTCACCGAAAGGCAATGTCGTCCGGAAATTACGGGTTGATCTGGCGAGTTCCGCGATGCTCCCGGACGAACTGCAAGCTTCCAAGGACAGACTTGCGATATCGTTTGAAGCAGCAGACGGTTCCCGGCTCATAAAGGTGGTTGACCTGACGGGAAATGGACTCGCCGAGTACCCGATTGATGCCACAGTGGGTAGCGCAGCACTGGCGTGCTACGACCCGCCGGTTTTAACTTTCGTGAGAGCAGATGCAAACGACGTTCATGGAAACATGTTTATCCAAGATCTTCGTGAGAAATAATCTTTGCACCCCCCGGCCCGTACGGCGCCGGGACCATAGGACCAAGTGGAAGCGCTCTTAGCTGCCGTCTGTGCCGCAGACTCCTCTGTTGCCGAAGCAACCAGCAGGACGCCAGCGGCTAGCCAGTTTTCCATCATGGGCAAGAACCTGGAACATGCTGGGGGCCGCGAGGGGATTGAAACTGGAGGCCCCGGCCAGAATCGAACTGGCGACCCTTCGTTTAGGAAACGAATATTCTTTCTACCTGAGCTACGGCGCCGTTGTGTATACACATCCTGTACACATTTGGGCGGTTTGGATGGCCCAACTATCGCGAGCCTCAGTTATCACTTCAAACCGGAGAACGGAAGCAGCCGTCCAAGACTGAGACTGTTCTATCCTGCCGCCTCCTGTGGAGGCAAGTCAGTGTTTCTTGCGCCAGCTCCACGGACCGCACTCGACCACGTGGCCGTAGTGCAGCATGCGTTCGAGGATGGCGCTGACCGCGGCCGCATCGCCCAACAGTTTGCCCAGTCTTCCGCCGGACGATTCGAGGTCAGCATGGTGCTGGCCCGCTCGTGGCGGCGCATGATGATCTCCAGCAGCTCTTCGGCGGCGTTGAGATGTGTAAGAGGACACTTGCCATCACCAGGGGTTTAGCTTGGGGCAGAGCCGGTTTCGTAGAACTAGAAATTTCACATCCCCCGGATAGCTGAATAATAAGCCGAGGCGCAAAGGCCAGTGTCAAGGCTCTTCGACCGCGAAGGCGGCGCGCGAAGCGCGGCCTTGACACTGGCCGGGCCTCGGCTATCCTCTGGCTATCCGGGGCATGTCATTCTCGATTGCCGCATCACAGACCTAGACTGAAACCCTGACTGATCTGATTCGTGTGCGTGGTTTGTGGTTCCATCTTGTGCGCTCCTGGCTCTTGCTGAATCGAAGGAGAATGCGACGCGTCGCGGCTGAGTTCTTGCCCGAGCGTATGTGCATTATTCGTATAAACCTGCGCGTCATAGCGTCCACGGGAGACCGAGACATAGGCCATGCGGCTGTTGAGCAGAGCCTTAGCGCCCAACTCAGTGTCCACGTGAATAAGGACACGGTCGGCAGTCTGGCCCTGGCTGGAGTGGCTGGTCATTGCATAGCCATGATCGAGATGCGGATGCTTGCGCGGGTCGAGTTCGACCATACGGCCCCCGTCCATCTTCAAGCGCAGCCCGTCTTCCTCAATGCTCTCGATGGTTCCCAACTCTCGGTTGGCAACTTTTAGCTCGTTGGCGGGCGCGGTGAACTGAATGCGGTCGCCTACTGAAAAACTCCGTATCTCTTCACGGAAGACCGAAACCCCCTGCTGTCGGCGTGGATCGTAAGTGCGCTCCGTGCCGTCGTGCAGCTGGACTGTCAGCCGGTTTTTCGGAGCATCGATGCTCTTCACTTGTGCGTACTCGCCTTTCCCGATGCAGGTCTCCTTCGATGAGCGAGAGTAGCGCAACACGTCCTCCACCTGATAGCGCTCCGCCCATGTGCGGTCCGCGCCGGTGAGGTCCTGACGCTGCACCAGCGTCCTGATGCGGTGCTCCTCGTTGCCAACGAGGCCACTCCGCTGCAATTCCGCATGGATGCGCTCATTGATCTCCATGCGAGAGCGATTATCGGGAGAAATCACCAGCGTGTTCTCCGGCGATTTTGCGTACTCCTTCGCGATCGTCGCGATACGCTCGTCGTGGCCGTGGATCTCGTGGACTCGGCCCTGCCGGTCAAGGTTCTGTATCGCTTCGCGCACTTCACCACGCGCAAGCTGCTCGACTACCTGTTTCAGTTCTGGGTCTTTCTGGCGCACGATCTCTTCGAGCTTCACCGTCTTCATGCCGGCGTCCTGGAGCTGTGCGAAGGGTCGTCCCGCCTCAACTGCCTCATGTTGCCGCCGATCGCCGACGAGCAACACACGGTCATTCGGATGGAGCCGGTTCACAAAATCATGCACCTGCCTGGTCGATGCCAGCGAGGATTCGTCGAGCACATAGAGCCGTCTCTCCCCGCTATCCGGCTGCTGTCCAAGTACCAGATGCTTCTGCAGTGTGGAGGTCTCCATACCGGCTTCGCTGAGTTTCTGCGCCGCGCGGGATGTCGGTGCTAGACCTTCCACTCGGTAGCCCTCGGCCTCCGCGCCTTCCCGGATGACGGAGAGAGTTGTCGTCTTGCCCGCGCCTGCGATGCCATCTAAACCGACAACCTTCTCACGGGAGAGGAAGATTTCGTCTACTGCTTGGCACTGTGAAGCGTTCAACTCGGGGTGTCGGTCTTCCGTGGCGATGCGCACTTGCGGCGACACCAGCATGGGATCGCTGTAGTCGCGCCGATTGCCTTCTTGCATCCGGGCAACGATCTCACGCTCCATGCGTACCATCGCGGCGGTTGTGTACTCTCTGCCAGCGCCAACGTGTGAGACTTCGCGGAACTCCCCGGCCTCGATCCGGCGCTCAAACTCCTGCCGGACTTGGGCATAGCTGGTTTCTCCCATGCCGCGTACAAGCGCTGTTTCAAGGATCGCGCGGCGGTCCTGTACCGCCGATCTCTCGAAGACATGCTCGCGCGCCCAGGTCACAGCTTGCTGCGCGTGCATCCCCGGGTCTTGCATCCGATATGGCTCGTGTTGGAGCGCTTGGGCGACGACGCGGTCCGCCTGATGCCCGTACTGTGCAGCCAGCTCGCGGTGCCGCTGTAGGACTTCTCCAGGCGACAGCAATTCCTTGCGGTCACGCGTATGGTGAGCGGCGATTTGTGCCGCCGCGGCTCCGTCGATTCCCTGTTCTCGGAGATGGTCTTTGATCTGTTCACGCCTCGGGCTTGAAGCATCCAGATATTCCTTCGTGTAGCCTTTTATTTCCGGTTGCCCATATTTACCGCGCTCCAGTTCGTAGCCCAGCTTTTCCAAACGTAAAGCCAACTCGGATCGGTAGACCGCCGTGGCGTAGCGCTGTGACACGAACATCTCGTGCGGCTGCAAAGCTCGCATCTGTTTCCCGTTTTCGAGATCGTTCTCACGCTCGGTCATGTTGAAGATCACAGCATGGGTATGTAGCTGGGGCGCAGCATAGCCATCGACTGGCCGCGCGGTGTCGTGCTCGAAGGTGGCGGCGATAAACTTTCCGGTCGTCTCCGGGGCATGGACATTGCCGATCCGCGCCTGCGTGTATCGTTCAAGCTCCTGAAGTGCCGCGCGTACACTCTCCCGATGGGCCTCCCGCACCCGATCATCACCGCCCACAAGCGCCGTGAGAGATACCGACTTCGGCGCGGAAAACGTGGCGTCCCACCCGGCGCGATGCTCAGCGCTGGTCACCTCTCTGCCAAATTTACCTTCATAGGTTCTCGAAACTTGATGTCGCACGAGCTCCTCTTCGGTGTGGGGATGTTGACCTTCACTCAGGCGTGCAAAGTGTTCAGAACCAACGCCACCTTGCAACCCCCACTGCTCGGCGAGTCTGCCTTGCCACTCACTGTGACCCTGCTGATCGCGGCTCCAGTAGTTCTGTTCCTGCGAGGCAAACTCCCGCGCATGGTAGGTCTGCGCCTGGCTGGCTGACAGCGGTTTCGAGATCGTGAGCATACCGAGCGTTCCTCAAGCGTGAAGTGTTGTTCTTGGCAATTTGTCTCTCATTCGATTCCCTTCGTTTTCTCCCAGGCGAACGCCTCTTTGGGTTTGGTCTCGGGCGCACCGATGGTCGAACCATTGATGGTCGAACCAAAGAGGGCGAGCATCGGCTGGGTAGGCTCCTTCAGCGGATCGGCGGGAGCATTTGCGGGGACTGAGGGCGCTGGTGTCGGCGCGATCTCTGGCATCTGGCGCTGCGAAAATCTCGGCAGTCTGAATCGGATTCTGCCCATCTTTATCCCCCATCTCTGGATCAAACTTGGCCGAGGTCGGTCCCATTTGATCGTCTCCCCATCCCGCCATTTACTTGGGGACTGGTGCTGCAACACACTCCGCACAGCCAGTAGGAAAAGGAACATCGCGGCTCCCGAAAGCAACGGCGTCAAGAGCGTAAGGCTTCTGGCAAAAGGCATAGCACTCATGGCATACGAGCTCTTTCCTTGCCCTAGCGGGTGAAGAAGTCACCAAGCAGTTTGCGCGCCTGCTGGAGCTTTCGTGCGTCTGCCTGGTCGCGAATTTTGAGGACGGAATCAGGCGACAATTGTCTGCCTTCCGATGCCGCCTGAGAGGCTGCATGGAAGAGATTCAAGAGCGCGTAACGCACGGCCCAGACTTCGGCCAACACCAGTTCGGCGGGATCAGCGGGCCGCTGTCGCGCAGCGCACAGAGCGGTCCCGCGCAGCCACTCGGAGAGAGCCTGCCCCGCGCTTTCGGCGGCAGCTTCGATCTCGGCCAGTTCGTCCGGAGTCAGCCGCGTGGCCGCAGTCTTGGTGCGGAAACCGGGCTTCGCCTCTTCTCCGAACGGCAAACTGGACTGGGGACTGGCTTGAACGCGGGGACTATTCATTGGACGAACCGCCTTGTTGCACTACTGTGCTTAATTCCACTGCGACTAAACTGTGCAATCGTTAGTTCACAGCAAGCTCTTGCGCTTCAATGCGTTTACCTGATCGACGATTGGCGGCGCTTTGTCGCAAACAAACGTGATCGTTCCCTACCGCGTTCATTCAGCCAATCGCCGAATTTGTTGACGCGCCGAAAGTTAACCTGCGTAAACATTGAAGTTCCGTCTGGCGCTCCGCAGTTCCCAATTTGGGGGTGACGTGTCCCCCCTTCTTCCGGTGCGAAGCACCGCCGCTCTTACAGTTCGCCATACTCTCTTGCCAACGCGTCCCACAGACGGCGCACTTCAGGGGCCTGCCATGCGCGCCGAAACAGATTCCGGATCGACTGCCAATGCTCCATCGGGAATCCGAACGTGATCCCATTCTCACGCGCAAAGAAAAACACTCCTCTTTCGTTGTTCTCCAGGATCTCCGTGTGAGCATAGAAGTAGTACCCTTGCCATTGGCAAAGGTCCCTCTCCAAATCGAGCTCTTCGAGCAGCCTTCGGAACTCCGCAATCCTCGGATATCCAACCACCGGATACCGCGGTGTAAGGGTTCCGGGAAACTGCAAACGAGGGGAGAATTCATTCCCCTCTTCCCGCACCAGATCGAGGCGGTATCCGCCTTCTTCCAAGGACGGCAATGCTGGCTGAACCGCAAGCTCAAAATCCTCGTCGTTTGTCTCCGCAGGCGCCTTTTCCCGCAGGGGCTTTCGGTGAAGCGAATAGTGGCCCCGCGCGCACACCCGCCACAGGGCTGACCAGTGGGGCCAGAGCACCTCGTTCAGCTTCTCAATATTTGTGAACTTCTCCTCATCGAGAAGCCGGTAGAGATTCCGCACGGCGAGGATCGGTTTGCGCCGCTTTTGAGCCGGGTTCCTTAGCATCTGAATGTTGCGCGTAACCACCCGGCGCACGTCATCAGTTCCAACATCTTCAGCCTTGGCCTCGACCTGTTTGTCCCCTGGGAGACTCATCAGATATACAAAGTCCACTGGCGACTTCTTCGGTCTCCGTGCGATGCCGTAAGCCGCAAGGAATGCCTCAAGGATTTCGGCCAGCGTCTCGTATGAAATCTGGCCTTGTGCCGTATTCATAAATGACTCTGCTCCCACCGCACAGTAATGGGCCACCACTGTCCATTCCGCCTGCGAAAGCGGGAGTCCTGAGTCTGCCTTCCCACGAATTCTCAGCAGGGAATCCGTCGGCTCACTGAGCAGGTTTACCAACTCAAGACGGTCGTCTCGGGCAGACTCCAGAAGCTGCTTTGCGGCCTCCGATGTCGAGACAGTTTGGCCGCTCTTGAGGGATATGATTTTCCTTAAGGTCTCAAGCCTTAAGCGCAGAGCATCGGAGATGCGAATGGAGATCACCGGCTGCTGCGGCGTCGCGGCGTTCTCTACCATGCGGTCCCTTTCTTGATGGCTACAATCGATAAAAACGTAACGTTACCTATTGACTTTATGTGTACACGTGCGATATTGTCAAGAAATTTTGGAGCAGTTATGCCAGCCGATCCAGTTCTTGTCTCAGCTCTACCAGCCGTCCGCCAACCCGAGCCGTTCGTTGATCCTGATACAGCCGCAGCCTTTATCGGCATCACACGTCGCGCTTTGCTTCAAAAAGTGAGGGCCGGGAAAATTCCTGGGTACCCTCTGGATCGTGGCGCGAAAAAAAAGGAATGGCGATTCAAACTCTCAGAGCTAGACCGCTATCTTTGCTCTGCTATAAACTCCGTTCTGCAGCCACCTGAGCCAGCAACTAGGAGGATTTGATGGCCAGGTATCAGAATGGCTCTGTTCGTATCGAACAGAGATCGGATGGCCCAACGTGGGTCTATCGCTTTCAGGTGACGCGATCCGACGGAAAGAGGGTCGAACACAAGACGGTGCTCAGTCTCGTGCGAGATATCGGCCCTAGCGAGAAGGACGCGTGGCAGGAAGTAGATCGGCAACGTCTCAGGGAAAACGCTAACCAATATCAGCCCTTCCGTGGGAACCCAACGACGTACGGGCAGCTCTGTCAGCATTACATCCAAAACGAGTTGCAGGAAGATCAGTCAGAGGCAACCATCGAGAAGGCATACACAACTGCAGAGACTTACAAGCGGATTCTAAACAAGAGAGTGATTCCTCGTTTCGGAAGGAAGTCACCGTTGGCAATTGAGCCGCTAGAAGTCGAGAAGTGGTTGAGGGAAGTGAAGAAGGCGCAGAGTCTGGAGAACCCAACTCTGGACAAAATCCGGCGGGTGATGAATTTGGTCTATAAACACGGGCAACGCTATGGGCTTATTCCTCGCGACGAGTCGGCTAATCCCATGAATTGGGTTCGTCAGAAGACGACAAGCGGCTACACGGCAGTGATCATGAATCCACGGCAAGCTTTCGAGATTTTGCTCAACATCCCAGAGCCACGACGCACTCTTGTTCTCACAGATGCGGCGACCGCTCTGCGAGTATCGGAGATTCTCGGGCTGATGTGGATGGATCTAGACTTCGCAGATCAGGTCATCGAAGTGAAGCGCGCATACGTCTGGGCCCAATTCAAAGTGCCCAAGTCAAAGGCCTCGAAGGCACCCGTACCGATGCACCCGGTGCTCGCCGGGTTTTTGATGGCGTGGAGGGAGAGAACTCCTTATGCGAAGGATGACGATTTCGTATTCCCAAGCTTTCGGCTTAAGGGCAAGAAGCCGCTATCGGCTTCAATCATGGTGCAGAAGTATCTGCGCCCTGCTGCCATTAAGGCTGGCGTCATCAAAGAAGACGAGCGAGTTCGCTTCGGGTTTCACAACTTCCGGCACTCGCTGGCTTCTTCGCTGGTGAAACTGAAGTGCGATCCGAAGACGGTACAGGGTATTCTGCGTCACGAGGACGTCAGGACCACGATGCAACTGTATGCGCAGTCCGACCAAGAATCGAGGCTCGAAGCACAGGGCAAGTTCTTGGAAGTTCTGCTCGGAGACAAGGCTCACCTTCTCTCGGAGACGATTCAGTGATTTATCTTGGGCTGAACCTTGGGCTGAAGAAAGGGAGCAAAAGCTCCCAAGTTCTTTGGAATGATGGTGGCCAGGGACGGAATTGAACCGCCGACGCCAGCCTTTTCAGGGCTGCGCTCTACCCCTGAGCTACCTGGCCACGTTTCGGAACCTGCTGTCCGCAGGCTGCGAGGACTGTTCGCTTCACGCTGATTGTGGCGGGATTCGCAACCGAACGAAACTGCTCCAATGCCGGAAGCGTGCGGAACGTTCTCGATTATAACAACCGCGCGGATTTCCCTCAATGTTCGCCGCGCGTTTTTCTTTCCGGGAAAGAATAACGGCCGCCACGGACTTCACGGATACTCACAGATCTACACCGAGGAAACATCCGTGACAATCCGTGCAAATCCGTGGCTGAGGTCTTATCCCGCAAAGCTCTTCACGAACTCCACCAGACTGCGCAGAGCAATGCCGGACGGGCCTTTCGCGATCCACGGCTTTTGATCTTCCATCCAGGCGGTGCCGGCGATGTCGAGGTGAATCCACGGCGTTTCTTCTGCGAATTCTTTCAGGAACATGGCAGCGGTGATGGCGCCGCCCCAGCGTCCGCCCGAGTTGACGATGTCCGCGATGCCCGACCGAATTTGCTCTTTGTATTCATCATCCAGCGGCATGCGCCACATCTTTTCGCCGGCTTTCGCGTTCGCGCTGTGGAAACGGTTGTACATATCGTCGTCGTTGGCGAAAATTCCAGCGTTGTTGTAGCCGAGTGCGACCACGACCGCGCCGGTCAGGGTGGCAGCATCGACCAGATGTGTGCAGCCGAGTTGGCGCGCGTAGAACAGGCCGTCAGCCAGGACAAGGCGGCCTTCAGCGTCAGTGTTGATGATCTCAATGGACTTGCCCGACATGGCAATCTGCACGTCCCCGGGCTTCTGGGCTTTGCCGGAGGGCATATTCTCCGTCGCACATACGATTCCGATGACTTTGACTTTCGGCTTCAGGAGCGCGATGGCGCGCATCGCGCCGATCATAGTTGCACCACCAGCCATGTCGTATTTCATCTTCTCCATGCCGTCGGCGGGCTTGATTGAGATGCCACCGGTGTCGAAGGTAATTCCCTTCCCCACCAGACCTAGCACCGGCTTCTCGGGTGCGCCCACGGGCTCGTAGCGCATGACAATCAGCGCGGGCGGTTCGTCGGAACCTTGCGCCACACTCCAGAATGCGCCCATCTTTAATTCTTTGATCTTATCGGTGCCGTAGACTTCGCACTTCAAACCGACTTCCTGCGACATCTTCTTGGCGCGATCGCCCAGGATCGTGGGTGTCATGCGATTGGAAGGTTCATTCACCAAATCGCGCGTGAAATTCTGCGATTCGCCGATCACCTGCGCCTCGTTCGCCGCCTTTTCGAGGGCAGATTTGTCTCCGCTGGTAACGATGGTGAGCGCGTCAATCTTCTGATCTTTGCGGTCGCTGCGGTAGTAGTCGGGGTCGAAGTTGCCCACGTGGGCACCTTCCACAATGGCGCGGACAGCCTCTTCCGCGGGAATACCGGGCGGAGCGATGAACGCAAAGCTGCGAATTCCACGCGACTTGAGCGCGCGGACCGACGCGCCTGCGATTCGGCGCAGATCATAACTCGATATCTTCTTCGCACTGCCGCCCGAAACCAGAAGCAGGCGCTTTGCCATCAGGGTGACTGGCCGGTGCATCAGGTTCGTCTCGAACGGCTTGCCCGTGACTTCGCCGCTTGCCAGCAGATCGGCAGCGACCGACTGCACCGCCGGATCGTTGGTGGCAACTTTGAGTTGCGGCTTCTTGTCTTTCTCTTTGACATTGGGCGCGGGCTCAGCGTGGTCGAGCACCACGGCGACCAGTGATTCGGTTTCCAGTTCAGCGGGCGTAGAGAGAGAAATGGTCGTTTTCATAGTTTGAATATTGGAAATTAGAGTTGTGGCCTGACCATCCAGTATCGTCGGCGGACGGGGAAAAGCGCAAGCCGACAACGTCCGGTATTGCATCCCCGGACACCGCGAAGTCGCGTAGGTATAGCCCGCCCTTACTTCCTAGGATGCGAAATAGCGAAGACCGAGGACGCGACGAGAAACTTGCCTTGATCGGTGTTCACCAGGTCCAGATCGAAAGAGTAATCGTCTTTCCCGGGAAAAACTCGCGCCCTGAAGTAGTAGATCTTGCCCTCTTCCGCGGTGAAGTTGGCCATCGCAAAGGCTCGGGACCGCACTTCCAGCGCTGATTGCCAGTTGATGCAGAGATGGTGTTCACCGGGATCTGCGGCGAAGAACAAATACGAGTTGCCGCGATTGGCGCCCATCCATGTGCCATCCATGCCCACTTTCGTCAAGGCCATACTCACGTTGGCAAGAAATGTATTCCCGTGGCCTGTGCACTCGGAGCACTGTCCTAGATCTTCGACCACGTAGACCAGCGCTTTGCCCGGCTCAGGTTGGGGCGCCGGGTGCTGGGTTGCGTCCGGTTTCACGCTGAACTTAACGTCTTTAGGGCCACAGGCAGATTCTGCCGCGGCGATGGCGGCTTGGTCCTGGGCAAAAGCGGAGGCAGCGAAGAGGATCAGAACGAGAGCGGCTTTCATGACGTTCCTCCATTGGCATGTGCGGCATAGCGGGCTACGCGAATGCGGCATGCTCAGCCGATTCCGATGATAAGTCAGCAGTCGATTTCGCAATCTATAAATATGGTCAAAGTTTGTAAAAAATGGCCTACCCGCGAGGGCTGCCGCGAAGAATCGTTGAACAAGTTTGCTACCTGAAACGTACTGTCAGACGTCATGAGGAAGGGCGCCCAAGATGGCGGCATTCGTGCGCCTGCGCTATGATTCAAAGCCGCAGTCCATACAGGTGAGGTTTTTCATGCAGATCCGCTGGAAGATTGTCGTTTTGATTGCCGCGTTGGCGCTAGGATTCACCGCACTCATGAGCCGGAAGACGGCGACCGCAGCCGCCCCGCAAGCAGCGGTTCCAACTGTCAAAGCTCCTCCCGCGGCCAAGAGCGCCAAGGATGCTCCATCCTCAGGAATCTCTATTCCCGACACCACGCTGGCCATCAACTCCGACAAACCCATGTCGGAGCGCGTCGTGCATTATGAGATCGACGCCAAGTACAACGCCGACAAATACATCGTCGACGCGACCGAGGTGCTTACTTACCACAACCTGACTGGGCAGGCGCTCGACCACTTCCCTTTCCACCTCTATCAAAATGCTTTCCAGCCCAAGGCAACGTTCGTGCGTGACTCCAAACTCATGGGCAGCCGCGACACTTCCTACGCGACTTGGGAAGACAAGTTTTACGGCTCGGAAGACATCAAGAGCCTCGAAGTGGTCGGCCAGGGCGATCTGACTTCGCAGTTGCAGTACATTGCTCCCGACGATGGCAACAAAGACGACAAGACAGTAGTTGACCTCAAGCTCGCCAAGCCCATCGCGCCGGGCGCCTTTGTCCAGTTCAAGATCGCGTTTCAAACCAAGTTTCCCGAAACCCAGGCACGCTCCGGGTGGAAGCGCGACTTCGTACTCGGCGGTCAATGGTTCCCCAAGGTCGGCGTGTTTTGGCACGGAGCCTGGAATTGCCACCAGTATCACAACACGACCGAGTTCTTCGCCGACTTCGGCGTGTATGACGTGAAGCTCACCGTGCCGGCCTATGAAGTCGTGGGCGCCAGCGGGCTGCAGGTCGACGAAAAGAGCAATTCCGACAACACCAAGACCGTGACCTACCACGGCGACGACATCCACGACTTCGCCTGGACGGCCAGCCCGCGCTACAAAGTACGGGAGAGCACGTATCCATCCCAGATGGGACCGATCAAGCTACGCTTCCTGATGCAGCCCGCGCACTGGAGCCAGGCAGAGCGGCACGAGAAGATCACGCGCGATACGCTCGACCGCTTCGAGAAGTGGTATGGGCCGTATCCTTATAAGACGCTGACCGTGGTCGATCCCGAACCCGACTCGGCGGCTGGAGGCATGGAATATCCAACCTTTATTACTGGCGACTCGAGCTGGTTTATGCCGGACGGCTTCCACCTAGTGGAGTTGGTGGTGGAGCACGAGTTTGGACACCAGTACTGGTACGGCATGGTGGCCACCAACGAATTTGAAGACGCCTGGATGGACGAAGGCATCAACAGCTACACCGAAGTCAAGGTTATGGATTCGATTCTGGGCAAGAACACATCAGTGGTCAATATGGTAGGCGCGACGGCTGGCGAGCGCGAAGTTCAGAGGCTCAGCTACATCGGCGTGGCCGATCGCGACCCTATGGCGCAAAAGGCTTATGACTACTCCACTTCTGGCTCGTACGCCGGCGTCACCTATGGCAAGACCGCCAGCGTGCTGCTCACCCTCGAAGGCATCGTCGGTGAAGAGACGATGGCGAAGGCGATGCATGCGTATTTCATGAGGTACCGCTTCACCCACCCCACGAAGGAAGACTTCCTCAAGACCATTGAGGAAGTGTCCGGCAAAGACCTGCGCTGGTACTTCGACCAGGCCGTATACGGGTCGCAGGTCATGGACTACGAAGTGCTCAACGTGAATTCTTTCCCCGTGAACTGGTACGAAGAAAAAAAAGATAAAAAGGACGCGAAGAAAGGCGCGAAGGACGACACGCTTTACCAGTCCTACGTCACGCTGCATCGCAAAGAAGACTTCGTCATGCCGGTCGAAGTCGAGATCACGTTTGATAACGGCGAGAAGGTTCGCGAACACTGGGATGGAAAGAGCCGCTGGACACGCTTCGGCTATCAGAAAAAGGCGAAGGCCGTGTCGGCGGAACTTGATCCCGACCATACCGTGCACATCGACCGCAATGATTTCAACAACAGCTTCGTAGTCGAACCCAACAGCAAACCGGCACACAAAATAGCGAACTATTGGCTGTTTATCGCCCAATTCCTGAGCCAGGCCCTGGGGTGGTGGGCGATATGAGAAGAGTCGCCTCCGCCGATTTTGATGCGTCTTCTTCGGACAATATCGATTCGCAGGTTGCATTGAGGATAATTACGCATGAGTGACAATAAAGGTCTCTTAAGCAGCGGCTTGGGCATGGTATTGCGCAACAAGCGTTATATCGTCTGGTTCTATGTGCTCAATCTCTTTCTCGGCTTGTTCGGTACGGTCGCGTTCGTCAACCAGGCCGGAACGATTTTGGACCACAGCCTGCATTCTGAGCGCCTGCTGCACGGCTTTTCGCTGACAGTGCTTATCGACATGTTTGCGCGGCCAGAGTTCGGGCCGACCATCGCTTCCCGCGGGCCAGCAATGTTCTTTGCGGTACTCTTCCTGGTCGCGAGCGCGTTGTTTCTGCCCGGCGTGTTTTTGGGATACGCCTCAACGTACCGCCTGCCGCGCGAGGATTTTTTTCGCGCCTGCGGGCGGAATCTGTGGCGGTACATCCGGCTGATGATTGTGGCCGGCATCGTGATGGGAATTGTGACAGGCTTGCTGTTCGCTCTGCACGGTTTTCTGGAGCGCAAAGCGGCGGAGAGCACCAACGAACTGCTTCTGCCCGAAGTTCAGTTCATCGGACTGTTCATCATTTTTCTGATCATGACCATCTTCCGCATCTGGTTCGATCTCGCCGAGGCTGACATCGTCCTGAGCGATCAGCGCGCGGTGCGCAAGTCCATTGCAACTGGGTTCCGGTATACGTTCCGCGGCCTGGGCCGTCTGCTTGGGAGTTACGTGCTGGCGACGATGGTTGCGGCGATTATCCTGCTGGGCGGCATCTGGATGTGGATGAAGATCGTGGCCCCCGAAAGTGTAGTCGGGGCATTCATCGTCGCCCAACTCATCTTGCTTCTGTTGTTGATCCCGCGCTTCTGGCAGCGGGGCGTCGTTGTGTCGTACTGGCAGCAGAAGATGATGGTTCCGGTCGCTCAGGTGTTTCCGCTTGAGCCTCAGCCGGTCTCGGTAGCCGTGGTTCCTGAGCCCGCTCCGGTGGCACCGAATGCTCCGCCGGCAACGCAGGGATACTGAGGTTCTCCGAAGGGTCACAGCAAGACGATGGTGATGCCCTGGTTGCGTCGGCCGAGGTCGGCATCGCTCTTCAATGCCGACTCCTTCTGCAATAAACGCCACGTCGCGTCGTCGGTCTTCGACCAGTCTTCTCCGAAAATGCACCCGCGAATCTGCCCGCCCTCACTCAGTTCGTGCAAACGCCTCTGCACTGCGATTCGGATGTCACCGCCGGCGCCGGTCGATCCGTACCCGTGGACTACCTTAAGAAGAGAATGCCGCTCTTGGCGCGCAAGCGCAATCGCCCGGTCCAGCCGTTGCAAGGCCTCTTGAACCGACGGCATATCGGACTTGAGGTTTACGGTCTTGATGGAATCCTCGGATTGGGGGTGGCTATTTTCTGTTGCTTCCCCGCGCCACCGCTTCCCGGGCTTCTTTATCTGCGGTGCGGCGGCGTTCGGTCTCGCGCTTGTCCCAAAGCTGCTTGCCCTTGGCCAAGGCCAACTCAACCTTTACCCTGCCGTTCTTGAAGTACATCCGGGTCGGGATCAAGGTTAAGCCCTTCTGTTGGGTCTTCCCGATCAGCTTGCGGATCTCCTCGCGATGCATCAGCAGCTTGCGGGTGCGCAAAGGAGCATGGTTAAAGATGTTGCCGTGCTCATAGGGGCCGATATGGGCGTTCAGGAGCCAGACTGCATCGTCCTTCACTAAGCCGTAGGAGTCCTTCAGGTTGGCGAGACCGCCCCGGACGGACTTGACCTCGGTCCCGGTAAGAACCACGCCAGCCTCAAATTTTTCCAGCAAGAAGTAGTTATGTGAAGCGATCCTATTAACGGCGGCGTCCCGGTCCCCGGAGGCGGTCGGGTCGCGGCGCGGGGCTTTCTCCGGGTTAGGCTTGGTCTGGTGGGTGGATTGGCGGGCCATGGGGTTATGGAATAGTTATCTTAGCGCATGATTCGGCTTCCGGCTTTCGGCTGCCGGAGTTCGGGCGTCCGAGGTCAAAAAGGCGGGCACCAAGGTCCGGAAGCCGGAGGGGCGGGAGGCGAAAGCCGGGAAGACCCGTTAGGCCTACGACCAAAGAGTGTAACTCCCGTGTGCACAAGCACTTCGGGAGCTGGAAACGGCGATGCTATAATCGCCTCACCGAAAGTTTTTTTCGTATATTTGGAGTGGATTTTCCGCGCAAGAATCCAAAGGGACTGCGCCGAAGCGTGGAAAAACTGCTTGCCCGGCGAACACTGTAATAAAGAGGATCATCTCGTGAGGAATATCGAATGAGACGCCTGATGCGCCCGGCACTACTGCTGTTGCTGGTCGCGATTGCCACGCTTCCCGCCATCGCCGACAAAGTCAAAGATCTCTACGCCAAAGGTCAGGACGCCGAGGCTCGCCAACACTACGAGGTGGCCTATGGTTTCTTCAAGCAGTGCTACGACCTCAAGCCGAAAGATCTGCGCTATCGGGCCGCTTTCGAACGCGTCCGTTTTGAAGCGGCGGCCTCGATTGTCCACAACGGGCAGAAGCTGCGCGAAGACGGCAAACTCGACGAGGCCGTCGCTGAGTTTCAAAAAGCGCTGGCTATCGATCCGTCGCTGTTCATCGCCAAGCAGGAACTGAACCGTACTTTGAAGATGATCAACGACCTGCGGAATCCTCAGCCGCAGGCCGCCGGGCCGCCGGCTGGCCTGGAGCGCAGGATTCACGATGCAGCCGGGCCGGTCGAACTTGCTCCTATCTCGAACATCCCCATCACGGTCAAGCTGACCGACAAATCCGACACCGTTTATCGAACGATCGGCCAACTGGCCGGAATCAACGTGCTGTTCGATCCCGATTACACTCCTAAACAGATCAAGGTCGAGCTGAACGGAGTCACGCTGGAAGAGGCGCTGGAGATCACGGCGCTGGAGTCGAAAACCTTCTGGCGGCCGGTCACCCTGAATACGATCTTCGTCGCGACCGACAATCCCGCCAAGCGCAAGGAACTGGAACAGAGCGTCCTCAAGACTTTTTATCTTACGAATCTCTCGGCTCCCACTGAACTGCAGGATGTGGTGAATGCAATTCGCGCCGTGCTGGATGTGCAGCGCGTGCAGCAGTTGCTCTCACAGAACGCCCTGGTTGTGCGCGGGACCCCTGATCAGATCGCGCTGGCGGAAAAACTCGTGGAAGATCTGGACAAGGCGCGTCCGGAAGTCATCGTCGACATCGCGGTCATGCAGGTCAGCAAAGACAGGTCGCGCACGCTGGGACTGAGTCCGCCGACCAGCGCCACCATCACCCTGCAGGACAACATCAACACGACCACGACCACCACCACCACCACGGGCACTACGACTCCGACGACCGGCACGGGAACGTCTGGGATCAACCTGAACACGCTGGGCAGCCTGAACGCCACGAACTTCCAGGTCGTCATTCCCTCCGCCAACCTGTCGGCGGTGATGAATAACAGCGACACCAAACTCCTTCAGAATCCGCAGATTCGCGCTCTGGATGGCCAGAAGGCTTCGCTCAAGATCGGCGACCGCGTGCCGGTTGCAACCGGATCGTTCCAGCCGGGCATCGGCGGCGTCGGTATCAACCCGCTCGTGAATACGCAGTTCCAGTATCTCGACGTCGGCGTGAATATCGAAATTACGCCCCACGTGCACTCCAATGGCGAAGTCACACTGAAGATCAGCATGGACGTTTCGGCCGTGACCGGCCAGTCCAACATCGGCGGCATCAGCCAACCCATCATCGGGCAGCGTAAGATCGAGCACGAAATTCGTCTCCGCGATGGCGAAGCCAATTTGCTGGGCGGGATCATGGAAGACCAGCAGACGAAATCACTGGCCGGGATTCCGGGATTGGCGCAGATCCCGATTCTGAGGTACCTGTTCGGTCAGACCACCCAGGATCATTCGGAAAACGAAATCATTTTTGCCATCGTGCCTCACATCATCCGTGGCACCGAAGTGAGCGAGATCAACCAGCGGGCCATCGATATCGGCACCTCGACCACGATCGAGTTGCGCCATTCGAGCAGGCCCCAGGCTGCTCCGGCTCAGGCGCCATCGCAACCCGCCACGCCGTCGATACAACCGGCGCCAACCACGCAGCCGCCAGCACCGAACGCTGCTCCGACCGGCACTGCCAGCTTCCTCTTTGATCCGCCCACTATTCAGGCGGCAAAGGGCGGAACGTTTATGGTGAACCTGCTGCTTTCCGGCGCTCAGAATGTGCACTCCGTGCCGGTGCAGTTGAACTACGATCCGAAAATGCTGCAACTGGTCAACGTGTCGAATGGCGGCTTTCTCTCGCAGGATGGCCAGATCGTAACCCTGGCTCATCGCGAAGACGAAATGGTCGGACAATCGCAGATTACGGCCTCGCGGCCACCCGGCGTGGGGGGAGTTTCCGGGCAGGGTGCTGTCGTAACGCTGACGTTCCAGGCAAAAACAGATGGGCAGACTCCCCTGACCATTACTCGAGGCGGAGCACGCGACCCCGGCTTGCAGGCCATCACGGTCAACGGGGCGCAGGCGTCAGTCACGATCCAGTAGAAGCCTTTGGGCGGCCTCATTTGGGTGGCCGCCGTTGCGTGGCTGCTTTGGGGTGGCGCAGCGCTTTCAGCGCTGCGATCAAGCGTTTTTTCTGTTAGGGCTTTAGAGAGCGCGTGAGAACCGGATTTCTGGGAGAAGGGTGGAACAAACACCACCAAAATCCAGCCGCGAAGCGGCGGCATGTGATAGCCCGGCACGTAAGTGCCGGGTAGGATGGGATGAGAGAGCGAGTCCCGGAGGGACGACACCAGTTCTCACGCATACTCTTTAGCCCCTGAGGAAAGTTTTCATCCACTCCGAAGACGTTAATGGGGTGTGAGAGCTGAGAGACAGAGCTTAGACAATGACAGTTCCTAGATTCCATCACGGGCCGAACGCGAAGCCTGAGCGGGGTTTCACGCTCATGGAGTTGATCATCGCGACGACCATCATGTCGATTCTCACGCTGATGGCTTTGCCCCTGGCGCGGGTCACGATTCAACGCGAGAAAGAAAAAGAACTCCGTCAGGCGTTGTGGGAAATGCGCGACGCCATCGACCGCTACAAAGATGCCGCCGACCTGAACATGTTTCAGACCAAGGTGGACGCCCAGCACTATCCCCCTACGCTTGAGGAACTGACCAAGGGAATTGAAGCGCAGGGTGGCAAGAAGATCCGCTTCCTGCGTTCTATTCCTGTAGACCCCATGACCAAGAGCAAAGAGTGGGGCATGCGCTCGATGCAGGACGATCCGGACTCCGATTCCTGGGGCGGACAAAGCGTGTTCGATGTCTACACCAAGTCGGAAGGTACCGCGCTCGACGGCACGAAGTACAAGGACTGGTAAATGCTGGGGAACGTGAACAATCTGGGGCACACCGCGAGCAGATTGAGAGATCATGCGTCCCTGCGCAAGTTTGCCCGCAGCCGAAAGCGGAACAATGCCAGCGGATTCACGCTGCTGGAGATGATGATTGTCATCAGCATCATCATCATTTTGATGGCGGTCGCGATTCCGAATTACAACCGCACCGTCATCCAATCGCGCGAGTCAGTTTTGCGATCCAATTTGAGCACTCTACGTAGCGTCATCTCGCAGTACACCCTCGACAAGCAGAAGGCCCCCCAGTCGCTCGACGATCTCGTCCAGGCCGGCTATCTGCGGCAGATTCCAGTAGATCCCATGACCAAGGAGACCAACTGGGAAGTGGTGCAGGAAGACGTGATGATGGCGGTTGACCAGCAGGAACCCGGAATCACCGACGTGCACTCGGCCTCGAGCGGCGTCGCAACCGACGGAACGGCCTACAGCACCTGGTGACCTGAGTTGGCGGACGGCCCAGCTTTGATTTTTCCGAAAGAGGCTCGGCAACGGAAACACTTACAGTCGTTACGCATAGCTGGTCGAAAACAAACATTCCCTCATCGACAAGCATTTTGAGTGCAAAGGCTGTTCTCGACAGTCACCTTGTGCTTTATGGTTCCGAGTGATATTCAATACCCGGGGAGTAAGAATGCTACCAAGTCGGGGCATCTCCGGGAGGACCGGAGGCTGCCCCTTCGCTGACAAACTGCTCGGGTTTGGCGGGGATTATTCCTTAACTAGTGGTCGCGGTGCTCGTCGTCGTTAAGCCTTTTTACTTTGTTCACTTCGAGCGAGCGATCGTCTTCGTGCAATCGCGCGTTGATCTGAACATGATGCCCCTCATGCTCTCGTATCGCTTCTGTGTTTTGCACCCGGTAGCGTGTTTTGTCCCGGTCATCTTCCACCACGTAATTGTCGCCATCTTTTCGAACGTAGCCTCTCACGGTCGTCTTTCTAACGCGGTGTGAGGTTGCCTGTTGATCATGCCGATCTTGGTTCTGATCCTGAGCGACAGCCCCGGCTGTGCAAATCATTGCAAGAGCGATGGTCGCGAAAATCGCATTCTTCATATTTCCTCCCTGTAAGCGCTGTGTCGTATGGGCAAACAATTCCCGCTTCTATGATGCATTGTGCGGTATCGGCGAACTGTCCAAAATTGCACAAAGTCAGAATCCCGGGTCATCTGGTGAAGACCGATCAGCACGGCGCGGCGAGTCCTGACAAGGAGGACACCAGCGGCTGTGACATGGGAGCGTATGAACGTCAGAGCGATTTAGCTGTAGCAATGTATTTTGACCTAATGGGTCGCGGTCACCGATAGCTAATGATCACGGTAGAGACAACCATTACTGGTTGCCCCCCGTACAGACCCGGACGGGCGCTGATTAGCGCA
>ODAK010000066.1_pt1 | contig 111202 bp, 91 predicted proteins | sample 1539591 | NCBI WGS metagenome assembly ODAK01 (sample SAMEA3539303, study PRJEB22396) | soil metagenome | biome: tundra; feature: field; material: soil | place: USA | collected 2010-05 | depth 0.15 m | reverse complement strand
ACCCCGCCCACCCCGCCAAGCCTGCCCACCCTGCCCAACCGGGCGCCCCGGCGACCGCGCGCACCGCCGGCGTCGCGTTCGAGCACAAGTCGACCGACGCCGTCTTCGCCCTCTACGAGCTGATCGTCACCCTCGGCTACGAATAGAGAGGATTGAACGGGAAGTCGGGAAGACGGGCGCGCGTGAACGCCGTCGATAGATCGATCGGCCGCGAGGCGCGTCTTTGGGGGCATGCGAAAGACGGTGGTGAGCTCGCGGGCGATCGGTCTCCTCGGGGTCTGGGCGCTCGCCGGGTGCGGCGGGGCGAGTAGCTACGTGCACTCCGATACGACGACGTTGGGGCGGGTCGTCGTCTATCGAAACGGCGTCGCGTATTTCGAGCGGTACGCCAAGGTCGACGACGACAAGCTCACGCTGGCGGTCCCGCCGGACAAGATCGACGACTTCCTCAAGTCGCTCAGCGTCGTCGACGCCAAGACGGGCGATCCGGCGCCGGTCTCTTACCCGACGGACGCAACCGCGAACGGCGCTAACGGGACGGGCGGCGCGAACGGCGCCGGCCTCGTCGACATGCAGATCAAGCTCCCGGGCGCGCACCCGCACGAGCTCCGCCTCTCGTACGTCACTGAGGCGCCCGCGTGGAAACCGAGCTATCGCGTCGTCCTTCGCGACGACAAGAGCGTCGATCTCGTGGGCTGGGCCATCGTCGACAACACGTCCGGCGAAGACTGGAAGAACGTGCGACTCGGCGTCGGGGCGAGCTCGGCGCTCTCGTTTCGGTTCGATCTCCGGTCGGTGCGCGTCGTGGAGCGGGAGACGTTGCAATCGAACGATCTCTTCGCGCAGGCGCCGCCGATGGGTCAGGCCACGTACGGCGGACCGGGCGTCGTGATGAAGAAGGTCGTCGGCGACCTCGGCGACGACGCGATCCCGGAGGTCGCGGCGACCTCGGCGGCCATGGACACCCCGGGACAGGAAGAGTCGCGCGCGGCGCCCGCGGCGGCCGCCGCGGCTCCCGCGCCGAGCGCGGCGGGCGGGCGCGGGCGCGGCCTGCTCGACGCCAGCTCCAGGGCGGGCGGTCCGCCGACCGCGGCGCCCTCTCGCAAGGCCGACGCGGCCGTCGACGCCATCGCGCGGCGCGTGCGGTCGGAGAGCGGCCCGATCGTGATCGAGGGGTACGCCGGGCCGGCCGACGCCGACAAGCAGGGAGCCTCGCTCGAGCGCGCGAACCGGGTGCGCGAGAAGCTGGTGCGCGACGGCGTCGACCCTGGCCGCGTCATCGCGATCGGCAGGGGCCAGGAGCCCGGGCACGCGGCCGGCGCGCGCATCGTGGAAGCGGCCGCCGCCGAACCCGCGAAGTCGGAGACGCCGGCGACCGCGGCCGCCGCGCCTCTCGACCCCATCGGGACGTCGCACTTCGAGTCGAACGCGGCGATGACGGTGCCTCGCGGCACGTCGGCGATGGTGTCGATTCTGCACACGCCGACCGAGGGGCAGGTCGTCTATCTCTACGATCCCGAGAGCGCGCGCGGCAACGCGCAGTTCGCGTTCAAGTCGCTCCGCCTCCGGAACCCGACGGACTCGCAGCTCGAGAGCGGGCCGGTGTCGGTGTTCGGCGACGGACGGTTCATCGGCGAGGGGCTCAGCGAGCCGATCCCGGGCAAGCAGGTCGCGTTCGTGCCCTTCGCGCTCGACCGGCAGGTCGTCGTGGACCGCACGGACGCCGAGCGCGACGCGATCGCGCGGATCATCACCGTGCAGCGCGGCGTCTTCTCGACCGAGATGCAGCACATCAAGAAGTCGACGCTCGTCATTCACAACCGGCTGACCACGCCGACCGTCGTTTACATTCGCCACGCCGTCGCCGCCGGATATCACCTCGTCGGCGGCCCGGCGAATCCCGAGCACGTGGGCAACGCTGACCTCTATCGCGTCGACGTCGACGGCAACGAGAAGAAGGAGGTCACGCTCGAAGAGGCGACACCCGTGTACCGCACGGCCGACATTCGCTCTGCGGAGGGGCTCGAGCTGGTGAAGGCCTATGTGTCGTCGGCGGCGCTCGACGGCCCCATCAAGGCGCAGGTCGGAGACCTCGTGAAGATCCAGGAGGAGATCGGCACCCTCGAGCAGCGCGTCGCGACCTTGCGCGAGCAGATGGGCGAGTACCGCCAGCGAATGGACGAACTGCACGCGCAGATCGTGACCCTCCGCCTGGTGCGAACGGGCGGCCCGCTCATGGCGAGCCTCGAGAAGAAGCTCCAGGAGATGAGCGACAAGCTCTCGAAAGGCACGATCGACGTCGTGGGCCTCGAGGAGAAGCGCATGCTCGCGCGGATCCGGTTCGAAGACGGCGTGGCCGATCTCTCGCTCGGCGCGGGGGCCGGTGAGAAGACGGCGGGCACGGGCGCCGTCACGGGCGGATAGGCCGGTCGCACAAGCGGCGGCGCCGGTCGCTCAAAGGGAGAGCGCTCGATCGTCGAGGGGAAGCCCTTCCCCTCCGAGGGAGAGCGCTCGCCCGATGCCGGAAGGTCCTCTCCCTCCGAGGCGGAGCGCTCGATCGTCGAGGGAAAGCCCTCTCCCTCCGAGGGGGAGCGCTCGCCCGACGCCGGAAGACCCTCTCCCTCGGAGGGGGAGCGCTCGCCCGACGCCGGAAGACCCTCTCCCTCCGAGGGGGAGCGCCCTCCCGACGCCGGAAGGCGCTCCCCCTCCGAGGGAGACCGCTCGCCCGACGCGAGAGAGCGCTCGCCCGTCGAGGCGGGCCCTCGCGCCGCCTGCCGCGCGCCTCCCACGACGCGAAGATGCGGGGCGCTCGCGCGTCGCACTTCGGCCCACTCTTTTGATTTATTTTCCGGCCGAGACCCCCTCTGCTTGGCCGGTAGGCAATGAGGCACGCGAGACGGCGCATAGTGCGCCGCCGAGGGTGCTTCGTATTCACGAAAAAAGGACACGACCATGACCATGAACACAAGCAAAGCAAACCGATCTGACCGCAACCGCAAAGCCATCGTGGGGGTTCGAAAGCAGTATGCGACGACTCCCACGATCGTCCTCGACGGCGTCTCGTTCACGCCGGCGACCATCGTGCAGGCCCTGCAGGCCTCCATCGATGCCGCCGACGCGACGAGCGCCGCCGCGGCCGTGTTCCACAAGGCCGTCGCCGCCGAACAAGCGGCGAGCGTCGAGGCTGACACCGTGTACAAGGGTCTCCGGACCCTCGTCACGAGTCAGTTCAAGACGTCACCCGACACGCTAGCCGCCTTCGGCTTCACGCTGCCCGCCCGGCGTGAACCCGACGCGGCGACCGTGGCGAGTGGGGTCGAGAAGAACAAGGCCACGCGCACGGCCCGACACACGATGGGAAAGAGACAGAAGGCGGGCATCAAGGGGACCGTTGCGGGCGACGCACCCGTGACGACGATGACGGCGACTGCAGCGCCGCCGCCGCCGGTCACGCCCGTGAAGTAGCGACGAAGTAGCGACATTCGCCCAGGTTTGACCAAATCAGCGCTCACGTTCGTGAGCGCCGATTTAGAGACGGCAAACGGGCATCGCCCCTCGGCTCAATCGTGGGCCGAGGGGCGATGGTTTTTGGGATCGAGCTCGGGGTAGTGCCGGAAGATCCCGTCTTCGTTGAAGGGGATCCGGCGGTCGGACGCGAGATAGGCGGCGATTCGAGGTCGCGCGGCGACCCCATCGTGAAGCGCGAGGAGCTTCGGGATGCGCCGCTTCACGGCCGCCATGCCGTTGGGGAACGCGTACGTGAGCCCCGCGACGACCTGAAAGGCCGACAGGTCGACGTACGACACCCGCCCCCCGATCAGGTGACGCCCGCCGTTGTGCGCGAGCCGGGCCTCGAGCCACCCGAGGAACTTCGGAATTCGCTTCGCCACGAACTCCGCGGCCCGCTTCTTCGCCTCGGCCGTCTGATCCTCGTAATAGAGGTCGACTCCGATCGGGTGATGCGTGTCGTGCGCCTCGGCCACGAGGTCCGCGAGGGTGAGCTGGATCTCGAGAGCATGCGCGCGAAGCCCCTCGTCGGCCGGCACGAGCTTCAACCGGGGCCCGAGGTACGCGAGCACGTTCGCCGTCTGCGCGATGACGAGCGACCCGTGCTTCAAGAACGGCGGGGCGAAGAGCGGCGCCTGGCGCTTCGACCCCTTCAGCATCTTCATCATCGCCGCCGTGCCCACCTTCCCCCTGGCCACGTCGACGTAACGAGCCCCACCCTCCTCGAGCGCCAGCCTCACGAACTCGCCCCGCCCCTGAATCGAAGGCCAGTAGTAAAGCTCGTACGAACTCGGCATCCCCGAAACATGCCCCCGCGAGACCCGTTCGAGAAGGGGGGGGCGGGACGCGTGTAGGGCGAGTCGAGACCCGCGAACTCTCGTGCGGGTTGCGTTCGCGGCGCGATTTCGGCACCCTGGCGCCCGTTTCCGGCGTCGTCTAATGGCAGGACAGCGGTTTTTGGTACCGCTTATCGGGGTTCGAATCCCTGCGCCGGAACCCAGTCAGGGCGAATGTCGCGGAACTTCGGGCGTGCGGGTGCGGTCCGACGCTCGAGGGACGCGACGGATGCGCACGATGGGGCGACACGTGCCAGACGACGGCGCGGGCAGGCAGGTGCGCGCGTCGAGCGGCGTGGGCGACGTGGCCGACGCGTCCACTGCGTCCGCTGCGTCCGTTGCGTCGGCGCCGTCGCCTGGGGCACGATACGATCGAGTGCCGGTCGCCGAAGAGACGGAGGCGCGACTCATCGAGCGCCTTATCGCGCGCGACGAGCGCGCCTTCAACGACGTGGTTCGAACTTACGAGCGCCGTATCTTCGCGCTCGCGCTCCGGATGATGGGCGACCGCGCCGAGGCCGAAGACCTCGCCCAGGAGGTCTTCGTGCAAGTCTTCAAGGCGATCGGCTCGTTCCGGGGCGAGTCGAAGCTCTCGACGTGGATTTACCGCATCGCCGTGAACCTCTCGAAGAATCGCACGAAGTACCTGCGGGTGCGCCACACCAGCGAGCAAGACGAGCTCGCTGCCGTCGAGGAGCGCGCGGGCCTCGGCGACCCGAACGACGCGAAGAACGTGGGCCGTATCGAGCGCCCGGACGAGATGATGGCCGGACGCGAGACCGAGCAGGTGGTCCGGCGCGCGATCCTCCAGCTCGAACCGAGCTTTCGCGAGTGCCTGGTCCTTCGGGACGTGGAAGACCTGAGCTACGAAGAGATCGGGCAGATCACCGGCCTGCCGGAAGGGACCGTCAAGAGCCGGATCCACCGCGCGCGCTCGCAGCTCAAGGAGATCGTCGAGCGCGCGCTGGGAGAGAAGATCGAATGAGCGACCAACCCGATCCGATCCCCGAGGCCGAGCCCGCCGGCGCCCACGAGAGCGCCGACGACGGCGAGACCGACGCGAGCGCGATGCGAGCGCTCCTCAAGCGGTCGCTCGCGCGCGACGGCGAGAACGCACCGGACCTCCTTGCGGGCGTGCAGCGACGTATCCGCGCCCGCTCTCGCGGCAAGTTCTACAACGACGGCTGGAGCACCATTCAAGCCCGGGCCAACTACGCGCTCATCGGCGTCGTGACGCTCCTCCTCGCCGTTCTCGCCTACTACATGCTCAGCCCCATGGGCCTGCGCTAGCTCGGGAGGGAGAAACCGCAAAGGCGCAAAGGCGCAAAGGCGCGAAGCAGAGATCGGGGTTCGGCGGTCCTTGCGCGCCCGCCTGCGCTCACGACCGCCGCGGATCTCCCGGAACACGCGTTCCGAAGAGTGGTCCGAACCCCCACTGTCTTCGCGCCTCTGCGCCTTTGCGGTTCTCCCGGCCAGAGGCCTAGATCAAGCGTCGGCTATGCGGAACGGGGCCGGCTCGGCGGTCGCCGCGCGGAGGCGTACTTCCCGTACGCCGAGCACGGCGAGCGTCGAGACGGGCTCGTTCCGCGACGCCGGCGCTTGATCTAGCTAGACCCAGCGAGCTAGGACCACCGTGATGTTGTCGGGGCCGCCGTTTTCGTTGGCGCGGCCGATGAGGCGCGAGGCGGCGGTCTTGAGGTCCTGGGTGCCTGTGAGGATCTCGAGCATGTCGGGATCGGTGACCGGGCCGGACAGGCCGTCGGAGCAGAGCAAGTACACGTCGCCCGCGCGCGGCTGCTCGAGCCGCGTGTCGACCTTGACCGTGTCTTTCATGCCGAGCGCGCGCACGATCACGTTCTTGTGCGGGAAGTTCGCGATCTCCTCGGCCGTGAGCCGCTTCATCTTGATGTAGTCGTTGAGGAGCGAGTGGTCCTCGGTGAGCTGCTCGAGGTTCCCTTCGCGAAGGCGATAGACCCGCGAGTCGCCCACGTGCGCGAGGTAGACCCCGTCTTCGACCGCGAAGAGCGAGACGATGGTCGTACCCATGCCGCGCTGCCGCGAGTCGCGCTGAGCGCTCTCGAAAATGCGGAGGTTCGCGAGCTTGATGCCCGTGATGAGCCGGTTCTCCTCGTAGCCCTTGGACCGGTCCATCTTGTAAGGCCAGGTGCGCTCGGGATCGCTCGCCGTGGCGGCGAAGAACTCGCGCAGGGCGTCGACGGCCATCTTGCTGGCGATCTCGCCCGAGGCGTGACCGCCCATCCCGTCGGCGACGATGTAAAGGCCACTTTCCTCGATGATCGAGAAGTTGTCCTCGTTGTGCGTGCGCTTCATGCCGACGTTCGTTTCGCCGGCTACTTCGATTCGGAGCGGTCCTCCCACGATGACCGATCGTCGCAAGGACGCGGACACCGTGTCAACCGGCCAGCGGGCTTTCGCAGGACTCTGCGGGGCGGCGGGTGTCGTTCGACTTCCCCTTCCGCTCCCTTCCGCTGCCCTTCCGTCCCCTTGCGGGAAAGAGCAGCCGCGTCAACGACCTTGGCCCGGGGTGGCGCGGAGTCTCGAGGCCGGCCCCCTCAGGGCAGGGGGGCGAGGGTCGTCGTTGCGGCGGGCGTCAGCGCGGCTCGAAGGGCGACCGAGACCTCACGAAACTGGTCGGCGCTGAAGACGAGGAGCTTCACGGTATCGCCCGGCGCGTGCCTGGCGATGACGTCGGAGAGCTTCTCGGGGCTGTCGATCGGATGGCCGTCGACGGCGACGATGACGTCGGCCGACGGCTTCAGCGCCGCCTTCTCGGCCGGGCTCGAGGGAGCGACGGCGACGACACGGACCCCGTGAACGTTCCCCGTGAGCTCGGCCTCGCCACGAATCCCGAGCCACGGCGCGGCCGCCGCGGCGGCGGGTGCCGGCGTGGCAGGCGACGTACCTGACAGAAATGACCGGAGCGCGGACACTGGCGCACCCACGACCACCGGCCTGCACGCCACGCGCAGCACCGCCAGCGGGGGCGCCGGAGCCCACAAGCCGGGGGCGTCGTCCGTGGAAGGAGGCGACGGCGCCGGGCCCTTGCAGGCCCGGACGAGAACGCCGACGACGTCGCCCGCGGCGTCGAGCAGGGGCGCGCCCGCCACGGGGGCGGCCCTCGTCTCGACGTCGAGCCAGTGCAGCAGGGTGGCGCCGTCGCGAGCATGCGCGTCGGCCACGCCCTTCACCCTGGCGACCACCGGACTGAGGCGCGCCTTCACTTGACCGGCCGGGTTCGCCGGCGCCGCGGCTGGCGCGGGGAGCATGACGCGCAGATCTTCGCCGCCCGGATCGGCGCCGCTCGCGCGGAGGCCCTCGGTCCACTTGAGCGACTGCGGAACGAGGAGCGCGAGGTCGGCGGCGCGATCGCTACGCCCTAGCCGGGCGTGAACGATCGTTCCGTCGGCATAGAGAACTTCGGCACCGTCGCCGCCGCCAAGGGCGGAGAGCGAGGTCAGGACGCGGCCATCGCCGCCGAGCACGGTGCCGATGGCCAATGGGACGCCGTCGCGTTCGAGCGCGACCACCCCGTGAAGAACGTGCTCGTAAAGCTGCTCCGGTGTGGGCGCATTCGCGCCGGCTGGCGGCTGAGCGCCGGCCGCGCGGGTCACGGCCAACAGCCCCAGCAGCGCGAGCACTCCCGGGCCGAGCATCGAGCGCTTCACATCGAGCAGCATAGCGCAAAGGCGAATGCAAGCCGCGATCCGCTTGACAGGCGAGTCTGCAGAGTGAAAGAACGTGGGCCCCCCGCCCATGACCGACCTGCATTCGGACACGGTTTCGCCCGCGGAAGACGAGCCCGAGACGCCGTTCTGGCTCCCGGCGCTCGGGTTCGCGCTGTTCGTGTTCGGGGGCATCGGGTGGGCGGTATCGCCGTCGCTGCCGTCGGCGACCCCGCCGCCGCTCCCGCCGCCAACGGTCGTGACGGCGGTGGCGGCGTCCGCGCTTCCCCCGCCGCCGCCCGCGGCTCCGCCGCCGCCCTCGCAGTCGGCTGCGCCCGTTCATGGAGCGCGAAAAGTGCCGCCGCCGGCGGGAACGCACCCACTGACGAAGCCTCACGCCTGACGAGCGCCGGGCCACGGTACGCCCCCCGCGGCTTCGGCCGGCCCGCCGTGCCGGCCACGCAAAACCAGCGGCTCGTCCATCGCATCGACCGGCGACTTGCGGTAGATCGCAGCACGCCATGAACAAGCTGCGAGTCGGAGTCGTCGGTGCGTCCGGCTATTCGGGGAGCGTCTCGTCTCGCCTCATCGCGATCCATCCGCGCCTGTCGCTCGCGTTCGGCACGAGCGACAAGCTCGTCGGCGAGCCGCTGGGAGCCCACCTCGGCGTGCGCGTCGACGACGGGCTCCGCTTCGTGAGCAACGGCAGTGCGATCGAGCACGCCGACGCCTGCGACGCCGTGCTCCTCTGCACGTCGGCCGACGTGTCGATGCGCCTCGCGCCCGCGTTCGCCGAGCGCGGCAAGCAGGTCATCGACCTGTCGGGCGCGTTTCGCCTCGAGGCCGGCGCGTACCCGCGCTGGTACGGGTTCGAGCACGCCGCGCCCGCGGCGCTCGCGAAGGCCCACTACGGGTTGCCGGAGCTCTTCGGCGCTCCGCCGAAGGACGGGATCGTGTCGAACCCGGGCTGCTATCCGACCGCGTCCATCCTCGCGCTGGCGCCCCTCGTTCGCGAGCGGCTGGTCGAGCCGGCGGGCCTCGTGGTCGACGCGAAGAGCGGGGTCACCGGCGCGGGAAAGCAGAGCGGCGAGGCGTTCTCGTTCGCCGAGTACGCCGACGACTCGCACGCCTACAAGCTGCTCGCCCATCAGCACTCGCCCGAGATCACGCGCGCGCTCTCCCGCCTCGGCGCCGACGTCAAGCTCACGTTCACCGCTCACTACTTGCCCATCAAGCGGGGCCTCTTCGCGACGTGCTACGGGCGGCCGCGCGCCGGAGCCACGGCGGCGCGCGTGGCCGAGTGCCTGGCCGACGCCTACCGCAGCTCCGGCTTCGTGCGGGCCATGCCGCCCGACCAGGTCACCATCAAGCGCGTCGTCGGTACGAACGCATGCCACGTAGGCGCGACCGCGAACGACGACGTCGTCATCGCCGTGGGCGCGATCGACAATTTGCTCAAGGGCGCCGCGGGGCAGGCTCTCCAGAACCTGAACCTGATGAACGGCTGGGACGAGACCCTCGGGCTCGACGGCTTGCAGCGCGTCTCGCCCTAGCCGACCGTGAAAGGAACGCGCTACCCCGTCGTGATGACGCCGCCGTGAAGACGCCGCGAGGTTTTTCGTACGCAGGGATCAACTGCGGCATCAAGGCGGCCCGCAAGGACCTGGCGCTCGTCTTCAGCGAAGTGCCGTGCGCCGTCGCCGGGTGCTTCACGGTCAACGCGTCGCGCGCGGCCCCGGTCTCCGATGCGGCCGCTCGCATTCCGGCCGAAGGGATGCGCGCGATCGTCGCCAACAGCGGCAACGCGAACGCGCTCGCCGGCCCCGAGGGCGAGCGCGACGTGCGCGACGTGTGCGCGGCCGTCGCCCAGGCGCTCGGCATCGCCGCCGACACGGTCGTCGCCGCGTCCACGGGCGTCATCGGGGTCCGGCTCCCGGTGCAGAAGCTCGTGGCCGCGGCGCCGAGGCTCGCCGCGACGCGCGGGCAGGCGATCGCGCAAGCCGCCGAGGCGGTGTGGACCACCGATACGCGGGTGAAGCTCGCGCACCGCACGATGCAGGTCGGGGGGGTCGAGGCGACGTTCGCGGCGTTCGCGAAGGGGGCGGGAATGATCGCCCCCGAGATGGCGACCGTGCTCGCGTTCATCACGACCGATCTGCGGATCAACGCGCGCACGCTCCAGGCCGCCCTTCGCCGCGCGATGAAGACGAGCTTCGAGATGCTCACGGTCGACGGCGACATGAGCACCAACGACGCCGTGTTCGCGATGGCCAACGGCCTCTCCGCGAACCCCCCGGTCCACGAGGGAACGACCGAGTTCGGCGCGCTGGTCGAGACGCTCGAGGCGCTCTGCGTCGACCTCTCGCGTCAGATCGCCGAAGACGGCGACGGCGCGACGAAGCTCATCGAGGTCCGGGTCGGCGGCGCGCCGAACGCGACAATGGCGCGCGAGCTCGCGCGAGCGGTGGCCGGTTCGAGCCTGGTCAAGACGGCGATCTTCGGCGCCGACCCGAACTGGGGCCGCGTCCTGGCGACGGTCGGGGCGCGGGTCGGCTCGCGCCGGTGGCCCATCGACCCGACGCGCGCGATCGTGCACGTCCAGGGCACGTGCGTCTACGACGGCGCTCCGACGGGGGCCGACGCGCCGGCGCTGCGAGCCAAGATGCGCGACCCGCTGGTGCTCCTCGAAGTGCGCCTCGTCGAGGGTGACGCGAGCGCCACCGCGTGGGGCTGCGACCTCAGCTACGACTTCGTCAAGATCAACGCCGACTACACGAGCCTCACGCACGCCACGGCCGACGGCACCATCGCGCGCGACGACCGCCTCACGAACTACAGCCCGGCGTTCAAGCGAGCGCACCTGGTCGAGGCGCTCAGCTACATCGCGCGCTTCTCGAACACGCGGGCCGTCGTCAAATACGGCGGCGCCGCCATGGTGAAGCACTCGCTGAGGACCAGCTTCGCCAACGACATCAATCTCCTCCGGACCGCCGGTCTCTTGCCGATCGTCGTGCACGGCGGCGGCCCCGAGATCACCCAGACGATGGAATCGCTCGGGCACGTCGCGGAGTTCGTCGACGGCGTCCGCATCACCGGGCGCGACGACGTGAAGCTGGTCGAGATGGTGCTCACCGGCCGCATCAACACCGAGCTCGTGTCGCTCCTCAACCAGTCGAGCGCGCACGCGGTCGGCGTCTCGGGCAAGGATGCGGGCCTCTTGCGGGCGCGCAAGCTCGTGGGCGAGGGCGGGCGCGATCTGGGCATGGTGGGCGAGGTCACGCACGTGAACCAGGAGCTCCTCGAGATGCTCCTCGAAAAGAAGTACGTGCCGGTCGTGTCGTCGGTGGGCCTCGGCGAAGACGGCGAGGGCTACAACATCAACGCCGACGCCGCGGCGGCCGAGATCGCGATCGCGCTGAAGGCCGAGAAGCTGATCTTCCTGACCGACGTGGCGGGCATCCTCGAAAACGGCGAGCTGGTCAGCGAGATGTCCGCCAGCGAGCTCCGGTCCAAGCTGGCAAACGGCTCGATCGCCCCGGCGATGATCGGCAAGGCCAGGAGCGGGCTGCGCGCCATCGAAGGCGGCGTTGCGCGCGTGCACATCCTCGACGGGCGAACGCCGCACTCGGTGATCGCCGAGCTCTTCACCGACCGCGGCGTCGGCACGCTCGTCCACGGCGACTAGCCCGCCTCGGGAGAGTGAGATTGGCCGCTGAGGCGCAGAGAGCGCGGAGATCAGCTTGGCGAAGATCGGAGCATCGCGATCCCGAGCGAAGCGGCGAACCCGATCAACACACCCCCCTTTCCTTACTGCTCTGCGCCCTCTGAGCCTCTGCGGCAAATCGCCCTCTCCTCCCAAGTGACCGGCACTGGCGCTAGACTCGCTGCCCATGAGCGATTGGACGGCAGACCAGATCCCCGACCTTTCGGGCAAGACGTTCATCGTGACCGGCGCCAACAGCGGCATCGGGCTCGAAGCCACGCGCGCGCTCGCGGCGAAGCGGGCCGCCGTCGTGCTCGCGTGCCGGAACCTCGAGAAGGGGCAGGCCGCGGTCGACGGCATCCGCAAGCAGTCGCCGGGGGCCACAGTGTGGCTCGAGCGGCTCGATCTCGGCGACCTCGGGTCCGTCCGGTCGTTCGCCGAGAAGTTCACGAGGGAGCATCCGCGGCTCGATGTCCTCGTGAACAACGCGGGCATCATGGCGATCCCGCGCCGCACCACGAGCGACGGATTCGAGACCCAGATGGGAACGAATCACCTGGGCCACTTCGCGCTGACGGGGTTACTCCTCGGGCGTCTCGTCGAGAGCGCGCCGGCTCGGGTGGTGTCGGTCAGCAGCATGGCGCACACGATGGGCAAGTTCGGCACGCTCGACGCCGCAGACCTCGGGCTCGAACGCGGCTACACGAAATGGGGCGCGTACGGGCGGAGCAAGCTCGCGAACCTCCTCTTCGCCTACGAGCTCGAGCGCCGGCTCGAGGCCCGCTTCCCGGGCGTGAGCAGCGTCGCGTGCCACCCCGGATACGCGGCGACGAACCTGCAGGCGGTCGGACCCGAGATGACCGGGTCGGTGGTGGGAAAGGCGCTGATGACCTTCGGCAACGCGGTGTTCGCGCAGAGCGCGGCCGCCGGAGCGTGGCCCACGCTCTACGCGGCGACGGCGCCAGACGTCCGCGGCGGCGACTTCATCGGCCCGGGCGGTCCGTTCAAGATGGCCGGTGCTCCGGTGAAGCAGCGCTCGAATCGCGCGTCGCACGACGTCGAGGCCGCGCGCAAGCTCTGGGACACGTCGGTCCAGTTGACTGGCGTCGACTTCGCGCTCTTGCGCCCCGAGGCGACGCGCGCCGCCGTCTGACCACGGTCCGCTCTTCGATCCGGCGACGAACACGTGCCGATCGGCGCCCTGACGGCGCCGTGGAGAACCAGATTGGCCGCAGAGGCGCGGAGGGCGCAGAGATCTGGGCCCAGAGGAGACGCGACCGCGCTCGACGCTTCCCTCGCGCTCTCGATCTCGGTCTTCGCCAATCGCCGCTCTGCGCTCTCTGCGCTCTCTGCGCCTCTGCGGCCCATCTCGCTCTCGCCCGTGCACTACCCCTCGGACCCGTCGCCGAGGAGCAGGTCGCCGACGCCCGCGCCCGCGCCCGCGCCGAGGGTCTTGGCGAGATGGAGCAAGAGTCCGCGGTTGTCGAGGACGCCGAGCGACTGCATCTCGAGCGCGCCGATGCGATCCTCGGGCGTGAACGCGCTCGCCGTTCGTTCCATGGACAGCTTGTCGGGCTCGTAGGCGCTGCGCACGGCCTTCGTGTCGAGCAGCGTGTAGTCGTCGCCCCGCCGGAGCTCGATCGTGACCGTGCCCGATACCGCGGGGGCGACCCAGCGCGTCAGCGCCTCTTTCAGCATGAGCGACTCGGGATCGAACCATCGCCCTTCGTAGAGCAAGCGGCCCAGCCGACGGCCCAGAGTGAAGTAGAGGTCGGTCGTGTTCTCGTTGTGAACGGCCGTCAGCAGGCGCTCGTAGACGATGTTGGCGAGCGCCATGCCCGGCGCCTCGTAGACCCCGCGGCTCTTGGCGTCGATCACGCGGTTCTCGATCTGGTCGCTCATGCCGAGTCCGTGCCGGCCGCCCGCGGCGTTCATCGCGCGGAAGCACTCGAAGGTCGAGGCGAACCGTTCGCCGTTGAGCGCCACGGGGACCCCGCGCGCGAGCTCCACCGTCAGCTCCTCGGGCGTCACCGCGACCTCGCTCTTCCAGTGGGCGAGGCCCATGATCGGCGCGACGATCCGGATGCCCCGGTCGAGGCGCTCGAGGTCTTTCGCCTCGTGCGTCGCGCCGAGCACGTTGGCGTCGGTCGAGTACGCCTTCTCGGTCGCCATCGTGTACGGCAACTTCTGGGAGACGAGATACTCGCTCATCTCCTTCCGGCCGCCGAACGCGTCGACGAACGCCCTGTCGAGCCACGGCTTGTAGATCTCGAGCGTCGGGTTGACCAGCACGCCGTAGCGAAAGAACCGCTGGATGTCGTTGCCCTTGTGCGTGCTGCCGTCGGAGAAGACGTTCACGCCGTCTTCGCGCATCGCGCGAATGATCGCGGTGGTGGTCACGGCGCGACCGAGCGGCGTAGTGTTGAAGTAGCGCCTTCCGCCCGTCGAGAGGTGGAACGCGCCGCACTGCACCGCGATCATCCCCTCGCGAACGAGCGCGTCTCGGCAGTCGACGAGGCGCGCGTCCTTCGCGCCGTGCTGGGTGGCGACCGGCGGGATGTTAGCCACGTCGGTCTCGTCGGGCTGGGCGAGGTCCGCGGTATAGGCGAAGACGTCGAGCCCCTGCCGGGACATCCAGGCGACGGCGCAGCGGGTGTCGAGGCCACCCGAGAACGCGATGCCGATGCGGGTGCCCTTGGGCGGTAGGGTGCGGTGGATGCGGCTCATGGTGTCGGTCAGATACACGGAGAACGCCTGGGCGGCGAGAGCCGGCGGCGAGAGCCGGCGAGGTGCCCAGGCCAGACCTCGATTGCGAGGGATATCCGGCGCCTTTTCGGGGTGGCGGGCGCGGGGAGCCGACCGGGCTGGCGTCGACACGGCGGACACACTACAGGGTCGGCCATGTCCGGTATCGCCCGCACGAGCGCGACGGGGGCCGATGGAATGCTCCCGGAGCTTCTCGCCTGGTCGTCCTCGTTTCACGACGATCGCGCCCTCGTCCGGGAAGACCTCATCGGTAGCGCCGCGCACGTGACGATGCTCGCGCGCACGGGTATCGTGTCCACGGCCGACGCTCGGTTGCTCCGCGACTCCTTGCGGTCGCTCTATCAAGAGGCGTGCGCCGGCACGCTGGCCCTGCCCTCGGACGAGGAAGACGTGCACATGGCCGTCGAGGCCGAGCTGGGCAAACGGGCGGGCGCCGTCGCCGGGCGCCTCCACACGGCCCGGTCGCGCAACGACCAGGTCGCCCTCGATCTGCGACTCCACGTGCGCGACCAGGGCGTCGCCCTCGTGGGCGAGCTCGGGCCCCTCATCGGCGCGCTCGCCGAGCGCGCTTCGCGCGAGAAAGACGTGCTGCTCCCGGCCTACACGCACCGGCAGCGCGCCCAGCCCGTGAGCGCGGGCTTTCTGGTCGCGGCGTGGGGAATCGGCCTGGTTCGCGCCACCCAGACCGTGATCTTCGGTCTCGATCAGATCGAGATGCCGCTCGGAAGCGGCGCTTGTTCCGGGACGTCGCTCCCGATCGACCGCGCGCTGGTGGCGCGCCTGTTCGCGCCGTGGGAGCCCACTCGAAACGCCCTGCAGACGGTGGGCGATCGAGACTTCGCGCTCGACTGGACGTGGGGCGTCGCGCGCGTGGTGCTCGCGCTCGGCCGGCTGGCGACCGACGTGGTCGACTTCTCGACCAGCGAGTTCGGGCTCGTCCGGCTCGACGGCGCCATCTCGGCGGGTTCGAGCATGATGCCGCAGAAGAAGAACCCGGACATCTTCGAGCTCGTTCGCGGGAAGAGCGCGAGGGCGGTGGGCAACGTGGTCGCGATGCTCGCGCTGATGAAGGGCCTCGCGAGCGGCTACAACCGCGATCAGCAAGAAGACCGCCTGCCCCTGCTCGAGGCCGGGCCTCTCGCGCGCGGCTGCACGCGAGTGGTCTCGCTCGCGGTCGAGCACGTGGAGTTCGACGCGGAGCGCGGGAGGCGCGCCCTCGACGAAGGCTTCACGCAGGCGACCGACCTGGCCGAAGCGCTCGTGCGCCGCGGCGTGCCCTTTCGCGAGGCGTACAAGGCGGTCGGCGCCCTGGTGGCGCTGGCCGTGGGCGAGGGGGTGTCGCTGCGGAGCGTCGACGCGTCGCGCGCCCACGCCATCCACCCGGGCCTCGACGCCGAGTCGCTGCGCGCGCTCGACCCGGCGGCCGCCGTCGCGGCCAAGGAGAGCATCGGCGGCACGGGGCCGCGCTCGGTCGACGCGCAGGTCGCGTGGCTGCGCGATCGCGGGCGAGACTGCGCGGCCAAGGCCGCGGGCCATGGGTCGCTGGCGCTCCTGGCCGAGCGCGTGTTCGCCGAGCCTCTGGAGCTTTCATGACCACGAAGCGCGACTTCCTCAAGCTCTCGGATCTCTCCCTCTCCGAGGCGCGCGAAGTGCTCGCCCTCACGACGCGCCTGAAGCGCGAGCCCAAGGGACTGCGAACGCAGCTCCTGGCCGGCCGCGCGGTGGCCATCGTGCTCGAGAAGGCGAGCACGCGAACGCGTGTCTCGTTCGAGGTCGGTTGCGCCCAGCTCGGGATGCATCCGGTGGTCCTCGGCGTCCAGGGCAGCCAGCTCGGTCGCGGCGAACCGATCCGCGACACCGCGCGGGTCCTGGCGCGTTATTGCGACGCGATCGTCTTCCGGACGTCGGCCTCCTCCCGGCTGGTCGAGATGGCGACCGCGGGCGTGCCGGTCGTGAACGCTCTGTCCGACGACGGCCACCCGGTCCAGGTCCTGTGCGACGTCTTCACGGTCGAGGAGTACCTGGGGCCGCTCGCGGGCAAGCGGATCGCGTTCGTCGGGGATTGCGCGAACAACATGGCTCGATCGTGGCTCGAAGCCGCGTCGATCTTCGACTTTCACCTCGTGCTCGCGGGCCCTCGCTCGCACATGATCCCGCTGGACGAGATCGTGCGCGCGGGCTCGCACGTGACGGTCGTGCACGAGCCTGCAGGCGCGCTCGCCGGCTGCGACGTCGTCAATACCGACGTCTGGACGAGCATGGGCCAGGAGGCCGACTCCGACGTCCGCACCAGCGCCTTCGCCGGGTGGACGGTCGACGCCGCCCTGCTGAGGGCCGCGAAGCCGGAGGCGATCGTCCTCCACTGTCTGCCGGCGCACCGCGGCGAAGAGCTCGACGACGCCACGATCGAGGGGCCGCGCTCGCGCGTGTGGGACCAGGCGGAGAACCGCCTTCACGTGCAGAAGGCGCTGCTCGTGTGGTTGCTCGGCGCGAAGGACCGCGTCGTCTGACGCCGCGAGCGTGGCCGGTGCGAACGCGCTTCGCCCCGTCACCCACGGGCGATCTTCATCTCGGCGGCGCGTGGACGGCGCTCGCCTCGTGGGTGGTCGCCCGACGCGCCGACGGCCGGTCCGCGCTTCGCTTCGAAGACCTCGATACGGCGAGGTGCGTCCGCGGCGCCCGAGAGCGCCTCGAAGACGACCTTCGCTGGCTGGGCCTGGACTGGGACGGCGCGGCCGTCACGCAGAGCGAGCGAGGTTCGCTCTACGAAGAGGCTCTGGCGAAGCTCGCCGGCCTGGGGCTCGTCTATCCCTGCGACTGCTCACGCGCCGAGGTCGCGCGGGCGGCGAGCGCACCGCACGAGGGCGAAGAGGCGGTCTACGGAGGCCTCTGCCGAGACCGTGACCCGGCACGGCCGATGAAGCGACCGCCCGCGCTTCGCGTGCGCGTCCCCGACCAGGTCGTCGCGTTCGACGATGACGTCGCCGGTCCGTTCGCTCAGAACCTGGCCCGCGACGTGGGCGACTTCGTCCTCCGCCGCGGTGACGGCGCCTACGCGTATCAGCTCTCCGTCGTGGTCGACGACGCGGCGATGGGCATCACGCACGTCGTCCGCGGCGCCGATCTCGTGAGCTCGACGCCACGGCAGATCTGGCTCGCCCAGACGCTGGGTTTCGCGGCGCCCCGCTTCGCCCACGTGCCGCTGGTCGTCGCCTGCGACGGCGCCCGACTCGAGAAGCGGACGCGCGGCGCCACCGTTCGCGAGCTGCGCGATGCCGGCGTGGCGTCGACGGCGGTCATCGGCGTCCTGGCGCACGGGCTTGGGCTGCGACCCACCGCGGCCCCCGCCGCGGCGAGCGACGTCGCGCAGGCAACCGCGGGAGCGCCGATCGTCTGGCGGCAAACTGCGTGGCCGATCCCTCGGAGCTGGTGACTCGCCCCCTCAGTGGGCGTCGCAGGCCTCGCGGATCTTCGGCGAGACGCGGACGGGATCGAGCACGGGGTTCGGCTCGCTCGACTTCCAGGCCGCGCAGGCCTGGGCGGCCGCGGCGCGCGCGTCGATCGCGACATAGGCTTCGAGGAGCGCGCGTTGTGTCATGGCGAGCTGCGGGTGCGTCAGAGCCGCCCCCCCGAGGAGGCGGTTGCCCCGCGCGATGGCCTCGGCGTAGCGCCCGTAACGGACGTCGGCGAGCAACTGCGGGAGGTCCGCGTCGGCCTTTCGTTGCTGCTCGAGCGCCATTCCGCCGCTCGCGCCGTCGCGCTCGGCCGACGCGCGCGCCTCCGTGCGGCCAGCCTCGGTCAGCTTCAAGCCGGGCATGGGCACGAGGACGATCTGGCCGCCTTTGACGAAGACGCCCTCGCGGAAGTTGTATCGATTCAGCTCCCAGCCGCGGTTGGGATCACCCCAGAAGCGGCCCGCGATCGCGTTGATGGTCTCGCCGTCGCCGGTGATGTAGGTGACGACCGCCGGCATCTCGATCTCCTGGCCCTCGACCGGCGGCACCCACGAGACGCCCTTGTTCACGCGCGCCAGGAGCTCGGTCCGCGCGATGTCGTTCGTGCCGAGCCACCCCGCCGAGAGCTCGCCCCACGTCTCGCCTTGCATCACGGTGTGGTGGCCGGGCGCGGGGACCTCGAGGCGCATTCCGGTCACGATGACGGTGCCGCCCTGGACGTCGAGAGCGTTGGCCCCGACGAGCACGACCTCGCGCCTGGCGTCGCCGTAGATGCGGTCGGCGATGAGCGCCAGCGTCTCGCCGGGCTTCACGACGTGCGTGAACGCCGCGGCGGGGGCGGACGCGGCCGCCGACACGCTGGCCGCTCCGCCGATGAACATCATGGTGAAGAGAGCGCGCGACCTCATCGCTTGTTGTCCTTCGGCATCGGGTTCCTGTCGGAGCTCGCCTCTTCGGGCCCGGCGTCGTCGGCCGCCGCGGCGTGATCGCCGGGTCCGGGCGGGGGGGGGATGTTCATCACGGCGTCGAGCGTGCGGAGCTCTCCGCGGGCAATGGGCACCGTGCGCTTCTCGATCGGCGCACTGGGGTGCACGAGGGTCACGTAGTGAGTCCCCTCGGGAAGCGGGATCGGCCGCGCGAACGGGGTCACGTCGACGCGCTGCCCGTCGACCCACACTTCGGCCCACGGCGTCGCGAGCACGCGCAGGTAGCCAGGCGACGGCGGAAGCAGGTCGAGCGGCCGGGCGCCCGCCTGCTCGCCTTCGCGGCGCGCTGTCGTCTGCAGGGCAGCGCCGCCAGTGAGCGCCGCGACGCCGAGGAGCGCCAAGCCCGCGATCGCCCGCCGCGCGGAGACACGCCTGGCGCGCGCGGGCGCCGCGCCGCGTCCCGCCTCGGATGGACTGACCAGCCCCGCGCTCTCGAGGGCTTGCACCAGGACCGTCGGCCCGCGAAGGCCAGACCGGGCCGTCGCGACCTCTTCGAGCTGCTCGGCCATGGCGTCGGCGGTGTGGAACCGATCCGCGGGCAGCTTCTGGATCGCGCGCATCACGATCCGCTCGAGCGCGGCGGGAACTTCGGGCGCTCTCCGGTGGAGAGGGATCGCCGGATCGCGGCGAATGCGGTGGGCTGCCGGACGTTGGTCGGCCTCGTCGCCGCGCTCGAAGGGACGGGCGCCGCAGAGCAGCTGATAGAGCACCACCCCCAGCGAGAAGAGGTCGCTCCGCGCGTCGACGCCCTCGCCGAGGATCTGCTCCGGTGCCATGTACGCGGGCGTTCCGAACGCGGCGATGTTCTCGAGCCGCAGCGGCGCAGACGGCGCAAGCGATACGCGCTCGTCGACCTTCGTCGTTCGCTGCGCGATCCCGAAGTCGAAGACCTTCACGTCGCCGCGGCGGCTCACCAGGATGTTCGCGGGCTTCACGTCGCGATGCACGATGCCGCGCTCGTGCGCGTGGCCGAGCCCGCGGGCGACGGCCGCGCCGATTACGGCCACGGCGTCGGGCGGCAGGATCGGCTTCTTCTTCGCGAGCTCGGCGAGGCTGAAGCCGTCGACGAACTCGAGAACCAGGTGCATCCCGGCGTCGGTCTTCGAAAACGCGTAGAGCGAGCCCAGGTTCGGGTGCGACAAGATCGCGAGCACGCGCGCCTCGCGCTCGAGCTGCGCCGCGAACGGCGACTCGCGGCCGATCGTATTCTTGAGCACCTTCAGCGCCACGATGCGCCCGAGGGGCTCTTCGACCGCCTTGTAGACCGACGAGAGCGAGCCCGAGCCCAGCTCTTCGAGAAGGCGGAATCCTTCGATGCTCGGCAGTTCCGCCACGAGTCCCCTCACCAGCGGAACGGACTAACCACGAACGAGCAGCGAGTGGCCGGTCATCTCGGCGGGCTGCGCGAGGCCGAGCACGTCGAGCATCGTCGGTGCGACGTCGCACAGCCGGCCGCCGCTGCGAACGCGAGCGCCGCGATCGGCGTCGTTCACGTAGACGAGCGGAACGGGATTGAGCGTGTGCGAGGTGTGTGGTTGCCCCGACGCTGGATCTCTCATGAGCTCGCAGTTGCCGTGGTCGGCGGTGATGAGCAGGGCGCCGCCCGCGGCGCGGGCGGCGTCGACGATCGTGCCGACCCCCGCGTCGACCGCCTCGACCGCGTGGATGGCCGCGTCGAGGACCCCGGTGTGGCCGACCATGTCGGGGTTGGCGAAGTTGACGAGAACGAAGTCGTAGGCGCCGCTGGCGATCGCAGTGCGCACGGCCTCGGCGACCCCTGCGGCTGACATTTCCGGCTTGAGATCGTACGTCGCGACGTCCTTGGGGGAGGGCAGCATCTTTCGGTCTTCGCCGTCGAACGGCGCTTCGCGACCGCCGTTGAAGAAGTACGTGACGTGCGCGTACTTCTCGGTCTCGGCGCACCGGAACTGCTTCATGCCTGACCGGGCAATGATCTCCGGAAAGATGTTCGAATAGGACTCCTTCGGAAATGCGATCGGGAGGCCGAACGTGCCGTCGTATGTGGTCATGCACGCGAAGCGACCGGTGAACGGCGCCGCGCCCGCGCGAGCGAACGCGTCGAAGTCGGCGATCGCGAGCGCGCGCGTCAGCTCGCGCGCGCGGTCGGGACGGAAGTTCAAGTGGAGGGCGGCGTCGCCGGGCCGGACGCCGTCGTAGTCGCCAACGGCGAACGGTTCGACGAACTCGTCGGTCTTTCCGGCGGCGTAGCTCTTTTCGACGCCCTGCAGGGCCGACTCGGCGCGCAGGGCTCCGCCTTCGGCGATCGCGCGGTAGGCGCGCTCGACGCGCTCCCATCGGTTGTCGCGATCCATCGCCCAGAAGCGGCCGGCGACGGTGCCGATGCGGCCGACTCCGCCGGCGAGGCGCGGCTCGAGCTGCGCCAGGTAGGAGGGCGCGGTCCCGGGCTGAACGTCCCGCCCGTCGAGGAAGGCGTGCACGACCACGGGGACGCCAGCGCTCCTGGCGAGGTCGACGAGGGCGAAGAGATGCACGAGCGACGAGTGGACACCGCCGTCGCTCAGGAGCCCCAAGAGATGCAGCCGCCCGCAGGCCTGCTTGGCCTGGCCGATCACCTGCGCGAGCACGTGGTTCTTGCCGAGCGCGCCCTCGTGGACCTCGTTGTCGATCCTCGAGATGTCCATCATCGCGATGCGCCCGGCGCCCAGGTTCAGGTGGCCAACTTCGCTGTTGCCCATCTGACCCGGCGGCAGCCCGACGTCGGGGCCGCTCGTTCCGATGAGGCCGCGCGGATAGTCGTCGAAGATCGCCTTCAAGACCGGCGCGCGAGCGAGGCGAATCGCGTTGTCGGCTTGCTCTTGCCGCTCGCCGTAGCCGTCGAGGACGATCAGGACCAGCGGTTTCGGGCGCGCCGTCATCTCGGCGACCATAGCATCGGCGCGGCGCTCCGGGCAGCCGCCCGCGACGCCATCCGTGGTATGAAACGCGTCCCCCATGCCGTGGATCGAAGCGACCCTGCGCGGTCAACGCGTGCTGGCTCGAGCCAGGGAAGACGGAGCGCTCGCGGTCGAGGGGGGCAGGGTCGAGATTCGCTACAACGCGAAAGACGGCCGGGCGTATCGAGCGGCCGCGGCCAACCTGGTGCTCGCAGGCGGTGCGCCCCTCCTCCCCGACGAGGCCTGCGCTCCGGCCGGCGCGGCGACCACGGCTGCCGCGAAGCGGTCGGCGGCGCCGCCGGTGCACACGCCCGGCTCGTGGATCGCGTACACCGACGGCGCGTGCTCCGGCAATCCGGGGCCCGCGGGGTCCGGCGTCGTGCTCGTGTCTCCGAAGGGGAAAATGCACGAGGGCTTCGAGTACCTGGGAACGGCCACGAACAACGTCGCCGAGCTCACCGCGATCCTGAAGGCCGTCGAGTGGCTGCCGTCTACGGCGAACGGCGTGGTCGTTCACACCGACAGCCAGTACGCGATCGGCGTGATCCAGAAGGGCTGGAAACCGAAGGTGAACCAGGAGCTGGTGCAGCGCACGAGGCGGGCGGTCGAGACGCGCGGGGCGCGCCTCGTGTACGTGCCCGGTCACAGCGGGGTGCCGTTGAACGAGCGCGCCGACGAGCTGGCGCGCGAAGCCATCGTCCTGCGGCGAAGCGAGGCCGCCCTCGTGTCCGAAGAAGCGTGACTGGCGCACGAGCACGCCGAAGCGTGCGGCGAGGTGACCTCAGCGGGCCGCGGCGAGCTCGCGGACCCACTTGCGCGATAGCTCGCAATCGCCGGCGCTCGCCCAGCCGCCGGGCGTCGTACGGGCGGGGCCCATGACGAAGACGAGATCCGCGCCCAACCGGGCGACCGCGAGAGGGCCGCGGTCCGCTCGTTCGCGGCAAACGAAGTCGCCCTCATGCAGCTGGGGGGCCCCGATGACACCCTCGAGGCCGCGGCTCACGAGAGCGTAGGCGCGCCGGGTCAGCTCGTCCTTCGCCTTGCCGGGGTCGTAGCGGAGCCTCCACGCAAAGGCGGCTCTGCCGGCGCTCTCGACCAGCACGCCGCGATCGCCCCCCCACCCGGCGCTCGCCGCGGCGGCGCTCTTCGCATCGAGCCACTCTTCGAACGCGATGCGCGTCCCGAGCTCGCCTTCGGAGTCTTCGTCGGCCACTTTCCAGCCCTCGCCCAGAGCCGCGAACGTCGGCGCGGCGACGGTCATCGCGGGCTCGCGCGCCAGCCACTTTTCGGGGTGCATGATCTGCTCGCTCGTGACCGGCGACTCGTCCCATGCGTGGTCGACGGCGGCCCACCCCCCGCGTCGCCGCAGGGCGTGCACGAAGAGCGTCCCGTAGATGTACGGAGCCGCCAGCGACGAGCGCATCACGCGGGGCGAGTTGGCGCCCGGCCCCTGGTTCATCCCTTCGCGGATTTGCTGGGCGAACGCCTCGTCGGGCAGATCGATGGCGGTCTTGCCGCTCCCTGGGGCAGAGTGCTCGATCATCACGTCGAACATCGCGCTCGTGGCGTCGCCCTCGGCCAGAGCGCTGACGGCCTCGCTGTGGTCGCCTTCGCCGGCCTGATAGCGCGACCGGCGTTCGAGGTCCCATCGGTGGTCCTGCAGGGCGTGAACGAGCTCGTGAGCGAGGGTCGCTTCGGCCTCTTCGTCGCCAAGGTCGCTCGCCATGTACATGGTCCCGTCCGACGGCTCGTAGTAACCGGCGAGCTGGTCCTGCAGGAGCTGGTACTCGGCGGCCTCGTAGTCGAACTCGGTGGGTATGAAGCCAAAGAGCTGGAGGGCGAGCCCCTCGTTGTGGATGGCCAGAGGCGGGAGCTCTCGCGCCACGTGCTCTTTGACTCGCGCGATCAGCGCGGGACGGTCGAGGAGCACGCCCGGCACCGGCCTCCTGGCAGAAAGGTGGCGAGCGATCTCCACTCGCTTGAGCATTCGGGCCACAAGGCGGGTCTCGCGCTGCTCGCGCGGATCGGGCGCCGGCGGGGTTAACGACGGCGCGACCGAGAGCGCGGTCGTCGCGGCAAGCGCGGAGACCGCGCCTTGCGGGGGAGTCGTCGGTCCAGCGTTGGCGTGCGGGGCGGTCTTCGCCCCGCACGCCGCGAGCGTCGCCACCGCAGTGACGACGAAGACTCGCGTCATCGCTTGAGAGCCATTCCCCGATGCCCTTCGATGCGCAGACGCGCGATGGCGTCGGCGTAGGGGGGGTGCCCGAACACGGCGCTCCCCGCGACGAGGACGCGCGCTCCCGCCTCTGTCGCGAACGCCACGGTGTCCGGCGCGATCCCGCCGTCGATCTCGAGGTGAACGGGCCGCCCCGAGTCGTCGATCATGCGCCGGATGGCGCGGACCTTCGGGAGGACCTCGGGCAGAAACGACTGGCCGCCGAAGCCTGGATTGACGCTCATGACGAGAACGAGGTCGGTGACGCCGAGCACGTAGCGAAGCGTATCTTCGTTCGTCGACGGGTTGAGCACGACGCCGGCGCGCTTTCCGAGGCCGCGGATGTGCTGGAGCGTGCGGTGAAGGTGCGGCGACGCCTCGACGTGAACCGTGAGCCCGTCGGCGCCCGCTTTGGCGAACTCGTCGACGTAACGTTCGGGCTCGACGATCATCAGGTGAACGTCGATCGGCAGCATGGTGGCGGCGCGGATCGCCTTGACGATGGGCGGCCCGAGCGTGATATTCGGCACGAAGCGGCCGTCCATCACGTCCACGTGAATCCAGTCGGCTCCCGCGGCCTCCACGGCGCGGATCTCATCCGCGATGTGGCCGAAATCGGCGGCCAGAATCGACGGCGCGATGATGAGCGCGTCGGTGCGCGAGTCGGTGCCGGTGGAGGCGGACGCCGGATCAGGTTGAGGCAAGTTGGGCAAGGTAGGTAGGAGGTGGCGGAACACCGACCCGACGTCAAGGTCCCCGTCCGTCGTTCGTGTTGCGGATGGTCTAGAAAGAGGCGACCCTGGCTCTCTGACCATGGATGTCCGCCGCATCACAAAAGGCGACTTCGACCGGATCGTCGAGGTCATCGATCACTGGTGGGGCGGGCCGATCAGCACGTTCGCGCATCCCATCTTCTTCTACGAGCTCGGCGGAGAGGCGCTCGTCGTCGAAGAGGGCGAGCTGATGATCGGGTTTCTCCTGGGCTTTCTCGCTACGGGGACCGGCGCCCCGCACGCCGGACCCCAAGAGACCGGGCCGCGCATCGGCTACGTCCACCTCGTCGGCATCCACCCCGACTATCGGCGGCGCGGCGTGGGACGGCTCCTTTACGATCGTTTCACGCAAGACTGCCGCGCGGCGGGATGTGTGGGAATGAAAGCGATCACCGCGCCGGGAGCCGAGGGCTCGATCCGATTTCACGTGGCGCTCGGTTGGGACGTGCAAGAGGTCGAGGACTACGCCGGACCCGGCCGGCGCCGCGTCGTGTTCGTGAAGCGCCTCGCCTGAGGTGCGCGATCCACTCCGCACCGCCCGTTCGAGGCGTATACTGTTCGGCGTGATCCCTTCGAACGCAACCAAGGCGCAGGTGCGCGAGGCGCACGAATCACCGATCACGATCGCGACGCTCCGCGAGATAGGCCTGTTCGGGGCGCTGAGCGACGACGTACTCGAACGGCTCTCCAAGATGTTGAAGACGATGCGCGTCAGCCCGGGAGACACGATCTTCCACGAGGGCGACGGCTCGGGTCGCGAGATGTACGTGGTGCTCGACGGTGAGATGGAAGTGTCGAAGCGCAGCCGTCGCGGGCGTGACATGCGCGTGGCCATTCTCGGCCCCAACGATTGCTTCGGCGAGATGTCGATGATCGACATGCAAAACCGATCCGCGACGGTGAGAGCGCTCGCGCCGTCTCGCTTGCTCAGGGTCACGAGCGAAGACATGGACGCCCTCTACCGGGCCGATCTCAAGTCCTATGCGCTCATCGTGCTCAACATCGCGCGCGACATGTCGCGGCGGCTTCGCGTGACCGACGGCATTCTCGCCGACTTCACCGCCAACGTCCTCGACGAGTACGTCGCCGCCAAGCGCCCCTGAATCGGGCGGCCGCCGCTCGCGGCGGGGTCACTCGGCCGAAGCCTCCGGGTCAATAGGCTGCCGAATCGACCGTGCCATCGTTGAGACCGGCGTCCGCGCTGGCGTCAGTCAGCGTCGCGTCCGGAACGCTCGCGTCCGCCGTCCCGCTGTCCTCTCGGGCCGCATCCAAGCCGGCATCGCTGTTGGCGTCTGCTGGCGGGGGCCCGCTGTCTGCAACTGGGGCGTCGTTCGACGCGTCGTCCCCCGTGGCGTCGCCGTTTCCGGGTGGGGACGAAGCGTCGACGCTCCTCGCTGTGCCCGAGCCTCCGTCGCTGGTACCGGAGCTTCCGCCGGCGAAGCCGCTGCTACCTCCGCTGGACGCGCCCGCTCCGTCGCCGCCACCCGACAAGTACGGCTGATCCTCGTCCGGCGGAAGCGGCTGAGGATTGAGATTGCAGCTGGCGACGGCGCCCGCGACCGCCAGGGCAATGGCAACCGGAGACCCTCTGCGACAACGACTCAGACCTCCCATTTCGCCATGCGGCAGAGGTGCACGCCATGTGCCATTGCCCGCGCTCGAGAATTCCCTCGGGCGATGCGCCTCGACCTGCCTCGGGGATCCCGGTCCGGCTCACAGTGGCACACGAGGCCTTCCCGCCTTGAGAGACGTGGGCTCGCATGTTACCGCTCCCGAGATGATCCCGCCGCGACCGCAGGCAGGAGCCCTGCCGCCGAAGCTCAAGCGAACGCTTGAGCTCACGTATGCGGTCGAAGGCGTGCTGTCGGCGCGGGTCTGGCAGTGGCCAGGCTGTGTCGCGGTCGGCGTTCGCGGCAATTGCGCCGCGTCGCCCACCGAACTCCTCCGCCGCGTCGAGATCGCGGTAGCGGGGCTACGCAATCCCGACGAGCGCTGGGAGTTTGGCATCCTCGACGACGAGGCGCCCCTGCGACAGCCGTCGAGGGCGTGACGAGCGGCGGCGCAGCCGTCCGCGTCAGGGAGGTCACGACGGAGGCGGTCGCGCTATGCGCGAAGGCCTCCTAGTTCGCGACGAAGATCGCTTCGATCTCCGTTTTGACCTGCTCTTCCGTCTGCTTGCGCGCGATCGCAATCTCTTTGACGATAAGGGTCCGCGCCGTGTCGAGCATGCGGCGCTCACCGAAGCTGAGCTGCTTGTCGGTCTTCAGCCGGTAGAGGTCGCGGAGCACTTCGGCGACGTCGTAGATCGAGCCCGTCTTGATCTTGTCCATGAAGCCGCGGTAACGGCGGTTCCAGGTCTGATTGTCGAATGCAATCGTTCGTTCCCTAAGAATATCGAAGATTTCGCGGATCTCCTGCTCGCTGATAACCTGACGGAGACCGACGGCCCCGGCGTTGGCCACAGGCACCATGATCTTGCGATCGGTATCCAGGATTCGCAGTACGTAAAACTGCTGCCGCATGCCGGCGATGTCCTTTTCCTCGATACGGATAACTTCCGCAACGCCTTGGGCGGGGTACACGGCCTTGTCGCCCACCTTGAACTTGACGTCGGTAGCAGCTTGCATAGCGTCTCCTTGAGTGATCCGCGCCCGACGAGGTCTTTCAATCGTAAGCCGCGCGCGGTGCCCCCATCCTGAAAGCACGTAACCTGCGGCGAGAACGAGAAAGCCTCGAAGTTCATTCCTGGCCGAAACCGTTACGGGCCGAGTCAGTCAGCCCGAGGCCATGAAGAGAGGCACGCGCACTGTAGTGCGCTAGGGTCGCTTTGTCAACGACTGCCGCGGGTGTGGGGCAAGCTATCGAAGACGTTGCGAATCGACGGGTCGCCGTGCTCTTCGGCAAGTTCCGCAGCGAGACCCCATCGCACGCCGCGGTCGGAGATCACGACGTCGTTGACGTTCCAGTGGTCGAGAAGCGCCAGCGCGATGCAGCCGCCCGCGACGATCACGTCGGCGCGTTTTGGCTCCATTCCGGCGATGCGGCGTCGTGAGTCGAGGTCGACCCGTGCGAGGCGGTCGACGACGCGCCGCAGTTCATCGCGCTTCATCGTGTGACCATGAACGCGAGCGCCGTCGTATGGCGAGAGCCCGAGTTCAATAGCGGCCAGCGTTGTCATCGTACCGGCGATGCCGAACGGCGGATGAGGGCTCCGCAGCGGCGGCACCGCTGCAAAGGCCTCGCGAGCCGCTCGTGAGAGCGCGCCGAACTCGTCGGCAGTGAGAGGGTCGTGGGAGACGTGTCGCTCGGTGAGGCGCACGCTTCCGATGTCGAAGCTCGCTCCGTATTCGACGGTCGGCCGGCCGGCGCCCAGTCGTCCGAAGACCACCTCGGTGCTCCCTCCCCCGATGTCGAAGACCGCGAGCTCCGCGTGTTCGGCCGCATCGAGGCCGCCAAGCGCGCCGCGAAACGTGAGACGAGCTTCTTCGCTGCCGCTCACGATTCGCACGGCGACGCCGAACGCGGACTGGATATGCCTTGCGAGCTCTTCGCCGCCGGCCGCGTCGCGCATCGCGCTGGTACCGACGACGGCGATGCGTTCCGCGCGAAGATTCCCGACGACTTCGGCATATGCGTCGAGGCAAGCCTCGGTGCGCGCTATCGCGGCGGCCGACAGACGTCGATTCACGTCGACGCCTTCGCCCAGTCTCGTGATGGTCGCTCGCTCGTCGAGCGCGACGAGAGCGCCATCGGCGCGCCGTTCGGCGATCAGGAGAAGAACGGTATTCGTCCCGATGTCGATCGTCGCGACTCGCATCGGCACCCTGGCGGCGAGCGCGGCGGGGACGGTCGAACGGACCGACCCCGCCCACGATCTCAGTTCGCGAGATCCTTCAGGTTGAGCATCTCTTCGACGTTCGGTTGAAGGACCAGTTCGACGCGGCGGTTCTTGCCCTCTTCTTCGCGCGTCTGCTGCTCCACGGTGCCGGCGACGGGGTCCATCATACCGTACCCGGCCGCCGCCCAGTGAATCGGATTGAGCCCTCCACCTGCCGGAATTCCCTTCTCGCCGCCCTTGTCCGGCGAAACGAGGAACGTGACGACCTGGCGCGCTCGCATGACGCTGAGTCCCCAGTTGTCGAAGTACTGGCCCGCGTACGGCTCCTTGTCGGTGTGGCCGGCGACCTGGAAGTTGCGCGTGCTCAGCGTCGAGTCTCCGCTGATGACGTCCGCAACTTGCTTGAGGATCTTCTTGCCGTCCGGCTTGAGAGAGTCCTTGCCCGAATCGAACAGAATGTCGCCCGGGAGCTGAATCACCATTCGGTTGTTTCGAACGACGACCTTCAGGCCAGCGCTCGTCAGCTTGTCGAGCCTTGCCTTCAGGTCGCGAAAGCGCGCCTTCATGTCGTCGAGCTGCTTCAGGCGCGCCTCGTACTCCGACATGGCCTGGCGCAGCTTCGACTTCTCCTCTTCGGACTTCGAGAGGTCGACCCCCAGGCCTTTGAGCTTGGCGGTGAGGTCGTCGATCTGCTGCTGAGCGGCGGCGAACTTCTGGTCGTCGTCGACATGCCGCTTGTTCGAAGCGTCGAGATCGGCCTTCAACTTGGCGATGTCGCGCTGCGCTTGCTGCCATTCGTCTTCACTGTGACCGCAGCCGGCAAGCGCGAACATCGCGAAGCATGCGACGAGTAGCGCGCCGATGCGGCTCTTCAAAATATGCATCGGTAACCTCGTAGTAATTTCGTGAAGCTACGCGACGGTATCGACCGCGTCTGACAGGGTCAAGGGACCGATCGCGCGCTCCGCCATCACCTCGCGGCAGCCATCGCTTGACGTCGCGAAATCAAGGGCGGTCAACTTTTTTGTTGACAGGTAACGTACGTGACCATATACGTCATCTCAGATCCAACCCCACCTTTAGGAGGACGACCATGGCAGCGAAGAAGGGTGCGAAGAAGGCAGCCAAAAAAGGCGGCAAGAAGACGAAGACCACGAAGAAGGCAGCCAAGACGGCGAAGAAGCCTGCAAAGCGAAAAGCTGCAAAAAAGCCAGCTAAGCGGGCAGCCGCCAGAAAGCCCGTGAAAAGGGCGGCGCCTCGATCCGCAGCGAAGAAGACTCCCGCGGCGGCGTCCAAAGGCGCTCCGAAGGCCGCTCCGCCGGCCGGCGTGCCGTCACTGCTGGGCGGTACTCCGACGTCGAGCCACGGTGTCGACGACGGAGAAGAGTAGGCTTTTCTTACGGTTGGCTCGGTCCCTTACGGTCCGAACCTCGCCCGCTTCGAAAACAAGGCGGGCTCCAAGACAACGGGCGTCTCCTCCTCACGGGGGTGGCGCCCATTGTTTTTGGAGATCCGGACGCCTTCAATCGCCCAGATAGAGCTTCAGAGCCTCCGCCGCCGCGCGTCGATCGAACGGCGTCGTAGCGAGCTCGTCTCTCCGGGAGATAGCCTCGAACAGCTCGGTCAAGAAGGTCCTGAACCGCTCGGCTTCGGTGACCGCAGCCTCGAGCCGGGTCGGGTCGAGGAGATCGGCCTCCGTGAGGCTCGCCATCGCGCCCAAGAACGCGTCCACGTGCGGATAGTCGGCCGCGCGCAAGAGCGGATACCCCATGGCCCGGAAGTAGGCCATGAACTCGCGCGCGAACGTGAGCGGGGATCCCCCGAGCCAGCGCTCCTGCCCGAGTTCCTTCACCGATCGCGCCTTCAGCGCGAACGCACGCACGATCTGGGCGAACATCCACACGTCTCTGCGCAGGCGTTCGCTCAACGCCCGGCGTGCCGACTCGTCGTCGAAGACGCCGCGAGCATCGAGCCGCGCCCCCAGGGAGCGGCCCAGGAACATGACCGCGTGCTGCAATGCGGGTCGCAAATTGGCCGTGAGGCTACCCACCGCGGCTCTAAGGTCGTCGAGCGAAGGAGAAGAATCCAGCGCCGGAAAGTCGCGCTCGAAGGCTCGGCGCATTTCGAGGCGGAGGCTGGCGGCCACACCCTCCAGCGTGGCCTTGATGTCGCGGAGCTCGTGGCCACGGGCCAGAAGCCGTTCGTAGTCCACCGCGATCTCGATGGCCGACGTGCGAAACACGTCGTCTTCGAAGCCGTTCGCGAGCAGCGGTCCTGCGCGCCGGCGAAGGTAGCCTGACAGCGCTCGCGCATCGGAGCGAAGCACGCTGAGCACCAGGTACACGAGCGATACGGATCGCTTCGGCGTCTCCGTCGCGTCGCGCGCGATGCTCTCCGCCAGTGCGATGTAGCGAAGCATCCGGAAGAGGGACAGCACCGTGAGCGCGACGAGGCGCCGGGCGTGCTCTCCCGAGACCCCTCGCATGAGTTCGAGCATCTGAGAGTTCGTGATGCGGTCGAACTCGGGGCGGAACTCGAGGGCGTGCAGCGGGTTGAAGTACGTCGTCTGCGCGATCTCTCGCTGAGCCACCGCGAGGAGCGCGTAGAGCAGTCGAAACGGTACGCGCGGCAACCGGGTCAGCCCCGTGGTCACCTCGAGGAGATTCGTCATCGCCTGGCGAAGGACGAAGAGCGATTGCTCCGGCGCCTCTTGCGTCAGCGCTTCGCCCACGAGTCTCCTCCGCGCGCGATCGTCGGGGAGTACCGTTTCGAGATAGCGCTGAAAGACGAACGCGCGCTCACGCTCGGCGAGGAACGAGCGGCACGTGTGCACGATCCGAGTCAACGCTTCACGAACGATCGCCGCGTGTTCCCGAAAATCCTGTGCGACCACGGGGGTCTTCCGGGGCGGCCCGGGATGGTTGCGAGGATTGGAGAAGCACGCGAGGCCCTTCAACAGGATCTCGAGCTCGAAGAGGTGCTCGACCTTTCGGTCCATCGTCATGCCCGCAAGCCAGGCCTCGCGCGCTTGCGCCTGTTCGCGGCGGAGACCGCGCGTGTCGCGCAAGAGGTCGTCGTACGCGTCTCGCTCTTCTGCGTTTCGGTCCGAGCCGGCGTTCACCACGCCTTGCATGGTACTCGCGCGGGCGACGCGAGACGGTCCGAAGCGGTCGCGGGCGCGTCATCCGAGGCGCTGTCGAAAAAAGTGCGCTGGTCGCCCGATACCTCGCCTAGTCTTGGCGCGTAAGGATTCACCGACCCCGACGCGGCGTCGTCGGGACACGAACCCAAGGGAGACGCTCTTCGCAAACGAGGAGCTGAGGAGACGAAGAAGCTATGAACCTTGCGAAGACTCTGGCAGTTTCGGCCGTCGCGGGAATGCTGATGGGCTCTGCGATCGGGTGTGGCGGCGGAAACGGCGCGACCCCGGGCGCGGCGGATCCGTCGGCCGCGGGAGGCAAGGCCTCGTGCAGCGCGAATGCTGCGCCTGCAGGCAGCGGCAAGTCGTCGTGCAGCGCCTCCGCTGCTCCCGGCAAGTCGTCGTGCAGCGCCTCCGCGGCGCCTGCTCCGAAGTACTGAGCGTCGAGCGCCAGGTCGCGCCTCGGGCCGACCTGGCGTTTGCATTTAAGGGAAACGCGTTCGATGGGATATCGAGAACGCCACGCGATCCCGGATCTAGGCGTCGGGGTCGGACTGCGAAGCGCGCACATCGTCCACGTGTTGCGCGAGCGTCCAGCGATGGACTGGTTCGAGATCATCAGCGAAAATTTTTTCGCCGAGGGCGGCGTGGCGCGCGCACACCTCGATGCGGCTCGAGCCCACTACCCACTGGTCCCTCATGGCGTTTCGCTGTCGATCGGGGGTACCGATTCGATCGATCGAGACCATCTGTCGAGGCTCCGAGCCTTGGTGCGTCGGGTCCGACCCCCCTGGTGCAGCGATCACTTGTGCTGGACCGGAGCGGCGGGGCTCGACGTGCACGATCTCCTCCCCATGCCGTACACGCGCGAGACGCTCGCGCACGTCGTCGAGCGGGTGCGGCGCGTGCAGGGCGAGCTCGAAACGCCATTCGCGCTCGAGAACGCCTCGTCGTACATGGAGTATCGCGAGAGCACGATGACGGAACACCAGTTTCTCGCCGAGCTGGCTTACAGAGCTGACTGTGGGCTTTTGCTCGACGTCAACAACGTGTTCGTCAGCGCCTACAATCACGGGTTCGACGCCAACGCGTACGTCGACGCGATTCCCGGCGATCGAGTCGTTCAAATGCATCTCGCGGGTCACACCGACAAGGGGACGCACCTCCTCGATACGCACTCGGATCACGTGCGCGACCAAGTCTGGGAGCTCTATCGGCGCGCGATTGGACGCTGCGGCGCCGTGTCCACCCTAGTCGAATGGGACGAGAACATCCCGACCTGGTCGGTCCTCGAGGCCGAAGGGCGCGCCGCGCGAACGGTACGCGACGAGGTGCTGGGCGCGACCACGAAGGTGAGGCCATGCTAGACCCTCGCGACGGTTCGCTAGCTGGCCTCCAGCGCTTCATCACCGACGCCGTTCGCAGCGGAACGGCGAGTCCTCTGGATCCTCACCGCGCGCAGGGTGCCGACCGCGTTCTCGTGGCCGGCAAGCACGGACTCTCGCCCGCCGATCGGCTCGAGATCTATCGCGAGCAGTTCTGGGTCCGCCACGTCTCGAACCTGATCGACGACTTTCCGACGTTGGGCTGGGTCATCGGCGCGCCCGCGTTTCGCGAAGTCGCGTCCGGCTATCTGACGGCGCACCCTCCACGCACCTGGAACCTGCAGCGCCTGGGCGCGGACCTCCCCGCGTTCATCGCGAGCGAGCCGCGATGGGCGAGCGACCGCCTCGCGGTCGACGCTTCTCGGCTCGACTGGGCCTTCATGGAAGCCTTCGACGCGCCCGACGCCAGTCCACTGGATCTCTCGCCGCTCGCGGGCGCCTCCGAAGACGCGGTGACCACCGCGCGGCTGAGGTTCCATCCGTCGATGCGGCGGCTCGCGTTCCACCACCCCGTGCACGAGGTCCGCGAAGCCACGAAGCGCGGGGACGCGCGCGAACGCCCGGCTCCCCGCAACGTTCGGGTCGTCGTCTGGCGAGACGCGACCTTTGCCGTCAGGGCCACGAGCGTCGAGCCCATCGCCTTCGATCTGCTGGCCGAGCTCTCTGCGGGCGCGCCTCTCGGTCAAGCGTGCGAGGCCGTAGCGAACGCGAACGGAGTCTCCACACCCGCGGGAGAACTCGGCGAGCGAGTTGGCGCGTGGTTCCAGGACTGGACCGCGAACGGGTGGGTCAGCGAGGTCGCCATCGCCCGCTGACCGCTGGGCGTCGCGAGGTGCGGGCGCGAACCGGCATCGAGCTCACGGCGTGTGGGGCGCGGTCCCGTGGTGCGGGTGGAAGTTGAATGGATAGAACGCCTTGGTTTCGTAGCCGCCCGGGCTCGGCGCGAACTGGACTTTCTTGATGATGTCCGAAACGCACCCGACCACGGTCAGCTCGACGATCTGACTCCGCGAGGTGTCGAGCGACGTTTGCGTGACGTTGCCCTTCGGGTCGATCGTCCACGCGATGACGAGATCGCCCTCGATCCCGGGGTGATCTTTCACGGAGTTGTCGTAACAGGCCCGCGCTTCGTCGCGGCGCGCCATGACGATCGCCCGAATGTCCTCGGGCTGCCGGCCCGCCTCGTGCGCGTGCGGCCCCTTCGGCGGCGTGGCGCTCGCCGAGGTCGAAGCCACGGTGTGCACTTCGCTGAGCTTCGCCCCCTGGAGGTCTCCGCCGTCGGGCAGGGCCACGGTCGTCGTGCTCTGTGTGGCTTCGGGCCCGCTCGCCGACCCCGCGCCGGCGGCCGCGGACGCCGGCGCGCCCGGCGACTTCGCGCCGTCGCCCTCGGCGCCCCCACCGCCGCACGCGAATAACACCAGGGGGAGCAGGGGAACGAGCAGCGCCAGAACGAGAGCACATCCGGAAGCGGTTCGCATGGGGGCACGGTAACTCAATTCCTCGGCTCGACGCAGCACCGTCCTCGTGCTTCGCTTGTGGAGAGCGCTGTGTCCACAGCCCCGATCCCCCCCTCCGAGAGCCAGGAAGTCTCGGGCCCTCGAGGAGAGCGACTGGGATCGTACGAACTTCTCCTCGAACTCGCGTCGGGCGGCATGGCGACCGTGCACCTCGCCCGCGCGACCGACCAGCGACAGGGCCCGCCGCTGGTCGCGATCAAGCGCCCACACCGGCACCTGTCGAGCGACAAGACATTCGTGACGATGCTGGTCGACGAGGCACGACTCGCGTCGGCCATCGACGACCCGCACGTCGTCAAGGTGCGGGAGCTCGGCTTCGCCGGGGGCATGCCGTTCATCGTCATGGACTACGTCGAAGGCGCGTCTCTCGCCGAGCTGCGGCGCGAGCTGAGCGCGCTGGGCCGCGCCATCGACGTCCGCGTCGCGGTTCGAATCGTGCTCGACGCGCTCGCCGGCCTTCACGCCGCGCACGAGCTCCGTGACGACAACGACAAGCCGCTCCACATCGTTCATCGCGACGTCTCGCCGCACAACGTGCTCCTCGGGTGCGACGGCCATTCGTACATCACCGACTTCGGCATTGCGAAGGCCGAGGACCGCATCCAGACGACGCGCACGCACGAGGTCAAAGGCAAGCTCGCCTACCTCGCGCCCGAGCGCGTCGACAAGCGGCGCATATGCACGGTGCAGAGCGACGTCTTTTCGATGGCGGTCGTCTTGTGGGAGTGCTTTGCCGGGCGAAGGCTCTTCCGAGGCGACGAGGCCGTCGACATCTTGCAGCAGGTCATGAGCTCGCCCATCCCGACGCTCGAACAGATCGGCGCCCAGGTGCCTCGCGCGCTGGACGACGTCATCGCTCGAGCGCTCTCGCGCGACCTCGACACGCGGTACCTGACGGCCCGGGCGCTGGCGCAGGCGGTGGAGCGCGCGGCAGGACCCGAACAGATCGGAACCCACGCGGACGTCGCGCGCCTGATGGAAGCGGTCTTCGGAGCGCGCATGACGGCGCGCCAGAACACGGTGCGCGCCACGATAGGAAGCGAGCTCGCGGACCTCCTTCGGGAATCCGGCCTGCGCGCGCGCGACCCGGCGGGGATCGACGACGCGCCGGAAGGGCAGCTCCTCACGGAGCTCGCACCGCCGATGCCCACCGGTCGGTATGCGGTCGGAACGGACTTCCGCGCCGCGGTCGCGAGACTGCGGCCCCGGTCCGTGCCCTGGCGTTCGATCGCGGCAGTGGGCACGGGCGTGGCCATCGGCGCGGCGGCCACGCTGACCTGGCTCGCGAATCACTCCAAGCCGAGTCCCCTCGTGCTTCGGGGCGTTTCGAGTGCGGCCAGCTCGGCGGCGCCCAGCGGACCGGTCACACGTCGCGTGCTCCTGCCGCTGCCGTTCACCGCGAGTCACGCGTCGCTCGACGATGATTCACGCGACCTCGATCCGCCGACCGACGTCGTCGCCTTCGAGGTGGGAACCGAAGACGGCACGCGCCACCACGTGGTCGCCGTCGCACCCGACGGAACGCGGGCCGAGGGCTACGCCCTCGAAGAAGAGGGGGTCGCGCGCGCGGAGGGCGACGGATACACCGTGGTCGCGCCGGCCGCGCGCGTCGAAGACGAACGGCGCGCCGGTCCGCGACGGCCATCGCACCCGCTCGGGACCGTTCACAACGGATTCACCAAGCTACGGTGAGGTCGCCTCTCAGCTCGCCGCCTTGAGGAACGGCTCCCACTCTTTGAACCGCCACCCACTTCCCAGGAGAATCTGGGCGGTCATCGTCCACTTGGGTCGAAACGGGCGGCGGGCGAGCCGCATGTTGGCCTCGTCCGGCGTCTTCCACCCCTTGCGCAGATTGCAAATGCGGCACGCGGTGACGAGGTTCTCCCACGTGTCGTCGCCGCCGCGAGAGCGCGGAACGACGTGATCGATGTTCAGCTCCCGCAGGGGCGGGCGCTTGCCGCAGTACTGACACTGATGGGCGTCCCGGAACATGAGATTGCGACGCGTCAGCCGAACGGTCACGCGCGGCGTCCGATCGTAGCGCAGGAGATGAACGACGCGCGGAACCCGGAGATGCCCGCCCACGATAGGGAGGGCGTCGTCTCCCTCGCGGGGCGGCAGCTCCCGCCAGAGCGAGAAGTCGTGGGAATCGCCGTCTTCGTCGAGAGCAAGCGCCGCGCCGCCGTAGAGGAGCACAATCGCCCGCTTCACCGTCGTCACCTGAACGGCGACGAGGTACCGGTTGAGCACGAGGACTGGAAGAGAAAGGACGTCGGTCATCGGTCTGAACCCCGTCGAGGTGCGAACCGTCGCATTCGAGTGTACACCGGCGGACGTCCGACTGCAGCCGCGTGCGTTTGACGCGGTCGCCGGTGCGGGTACCCTTCGGTGAAGAGTCATGCCCGACGACGCCCATCACGATCCCCTCGATCCCCCGCCGGTGACGACCGCCGCGCAGCCACGCGCGGGGCGGGGCCGAGGCGACGACGGAGGCGACGGCCGCAAACGCTGGGTCGGGCCTGCGGTCGCCAGCGGACTGGCCATGGTCGCGGCGGCCATCGCGGGCCTGGTCCTCACGGGAATGCAGGACAACGCGATCTACTCGAAGCCGGTCGACCAGCTCCTCGCGGCGAAGGCCAAGTTCGTCGGCCGGCCGGTGCGTGCGGAGGGCAACCTCGCCCATGGCTCTCTCGTGAAGCGCGATCAACCCTGCGAGTACCGGTTCTCGATCACCAAGAACGGCGCCGAGCTCCCGGTTCGCTTCGCGCAGTGCGTGGTGCCAGACACCTTCCGAGACGTGCCGGATCTCGATGTCGGGGTCACCGTGGAAGGCGAGCTCCAGAGCGACGACACGTTCGAGGCGACGAGCGTGCTCGCTAAGTGCCCAAGCAAGTACGAGATGAAGCAGCGGAAGGATCATGGCGAGACGATGCCTCACACCCCGCTCGCGGCGGCGGCGGAGCCCGGCATCCAGGCCCCGTAGCGGCAGCCCACGCGCCCGAGGCGCAGAGAGGGGAGAGGCAGAGAGGGGAGAGGCAGAGAGGGGAGAGGCAGAGAGGGGAAGCGCGCGGTACTCGCGCGACGAGCCCGAGCCCGAGCTTTGGTGAAGCGCCCAGACTTCTTATGATACGGTGCCGATTCTAGGGCACAATGTTCCGTTCCATCCGTAAGCCGCTCCTTGCCGTCACGCTCGGTCTTACCGCAGTCGCGGTCCCTGCCCTCGCGCAGCAGCCCGCGAGCTATCCGCCTCCCTGCGACGCCTCGAAAGTCAGCAAGGGCGACGTCGATCGGGCGCACACCGTCTTCTTGAGTGGCAAGCAATATCTCGACGAGTCGAATTACGATAAGGCCATCGGCTACTTCGATGACGCGTATTCGATCGACTGCAGCGTGCACGCGATCCTCCCGATCATCGCGACGGCCTACGAGCGCAAGGGCGACAAGGGCGAAGCGGTGCGAGCGCTCGAAGAATACCTGCGCCGCGTGCCGAGCTCCTCGGATCGCGAGCGCATCGAGCGCCGGATCAAGAACCTGAACGACCAGCAGGCGCGAGAGCAGCCGTCGGCCACGGCCACCCCGGCGGCGACCTCGAGCGCTGCGGTGACGCCGCCGGCCGCGAGCGCGATCGCCGAGAGCCCGACCGCCTCGACCATGGTCCCGCCCCCGCCTGCGACTTCGAACGACACGACGGCGAGGCCTTCGCCCGGCCCCGGCCCCTGGATTCTCACCGGCGTCGGCGGCGCCGCGGCCGTATCGGGCATCGTCTTGTACGGCGTGGGCGCGGGCAAGATCTCGAGCGCCGAAGACGCCTGCGGGGGGCGCGTCGGATGCAGCGACTCGGTCGCGTCAAAAGGCAATAGCGGTCGGACCCTCGAGACGGTCGGCGTCGTCGTCGGCGTCGCCGGGGTCGTAGCGGTCGGGGCGGGCCTGGTCTGGTTCTTCACCTCGAAGGCATCGGCGCCCTCGCGGGGTAGTGCGTTCGTGAGCCCGGTGCTGGCTCCGGGGTACGCCGGCATCGCTCTCGGCTCGCAGCTCTGACGGGGCGCAGGCGACGCGCGCGCGCCAGGCCGGCGGCCGGGTTGCAAGTGGTCGGCGATCTGATCCTGGCGATCTGATGCTGCGCTGGGCCTGCGGGGGTGGTGAGTGGGTGGCGGGAGCGCGCGTACGATTGCGAGCGGAGGGCCTGACGGGCCAGGCTCCGCGCCTACCCAGCGGCCCCGTACGCCTTTATTAAGGACCCGCCAGAGCGTACGCTTATAAGCATGCGGAGTAGCGTCTTGACGGGCGCTTCGGGGGGGACCGTGCGGCAAGGCGGCAAAGAAGAGCTCAGAGCGTCTGTCTTGAAGACGTATCTCCTCCGCATGCGCACCGAACGGGGCGAGCGACCGGTGGCGCAGCTCCTCGCGGGCGCCGGCATCGACCCGAGCGCGGTAGACAACGAAACCGGTTGGGTCAGCACGCTCGCAGCCAAGCGCGCGCTTCGTGCCATCTCGGTGCTGCTCGGTCGCGACGCGATCCGGCACCGCGGCGACTGGGTCACGCACCCCGAAGCCCTCGGAGTGCTCGTCCGCATGCTCCGCTCGAGCGAGCACCCGATCGACGCGTACCGCTACGTCGCCGAACACGCGCGCGAGGCGACGCGCGTCGGCACCTGGGCGATCGAAGACGTGGCGCGCAGCAAGCGACCCGCGACTCACGTCCGCATGACGTACCGTCCGCGGGCCGACGGCGGAGACGACACCGGGGAGCGACCCGACGTCGAAGGCGAGGAGCTGCTCTGCGACGCGCGCCTCGGGGAGCTCGGCAGCCTTCCTCGCATCTGGGGCCTGCCGGATGCGGACGTCACGCACGAGACGTGCATCGCCAAGGGGGGCTCCGAGTGCATCTATGACGTCCGCTGGAGCGCGCGGAGCTCGCGAAAGGGACTCATCGCCGGAGCGGTGGGCGCCTTTGCCATCTGCGGCTCGACGGTCGCGATTGCCGGCGGCGCCGTCGCGGGCGGGCTCGCCGGGGTCTTCGCGGCCGCCCTCGGGGCCACCACGGGATTCATGTGGGACCGCTCGCGCGAGGATCGCTCGGCGCGCGCCTTCGAGCGAAGCCGGATCGCCGCTCTCGAGCGCGGGCTCGAGCTCCGCGGCGAGACCGGAGTGACCCCGACGGATCTCACGGGAACGGTGCTCGGCGCCAAGTACCGCATCGGGCGCAAGATCGGGTCCGGCGGGATCGGGGTCGTCTACGCGGCCGAACACGTGACCCTCGGACACGAGGTCGCCGTGAAGGTGCTTCGCGGCGCAGCCGCGCGCGACGGTGGAGAGATCGCCCGGCTCCGACGCGAAGCGTATATCCAGGTGCACGTCGAGCATCCCAACGTCGTGCGCGTCCTCGATCTCGATCAGATGCCCGACGGGAGCATCTACGTCGTCATGGAGCGCCTCATCGGCCGCTCGCTCGCCGACAAGCTCGCGCGCGACGGGATCGTCGCGCCGGGGCACGCCGTCGCCATCTTCACCCAGGTATGCCGTGCCCTCGACGCGGCTCACAAGAAAGACGTGGTCCACCGCGACCTCAAGCCCGGGAACATCTTCCTGTGCGAAGACAAGCTCGCGAAGGTGCTCGACTTCGGAATGAGCAAGCTCGCGAGCGCCGAGTCGCTGACCCAGGCCGGCTACACACTCGGGACTCCCGAGTACATGGCCCCCGAGCAATGCATCGGAGCCCAGGTCGAGCCCCGCACCGACATCTATGCGCTGGGCGTCATGATGTACGAAGCCCTCACCGGCGAGTTGCCCATCGTGGCGACGAGCCGGCGCGAGCTGCTCGATCTGCACCAGAGGCAGATTCCGATTCCGATGCGGCAGCGCCGGCCCGACCTTCCGATCCCCGAGGCGCTCGACCTCGCCGTGATGAAGTGTCTGAAGAAGCGGATCAACGAACGCCCGCGAAGTGCGTCCCAGCTCGAGCAGATGCTTTCCGTCGTTCCGCTCGAGGGCGTGCCGATGAGCTATCCGCCGGGGATGACCCGCCGCGCGGCGGCGCCCCAGGCAGGAACGCTCATCCGCGAAGAAGCCAAACGAGCCCAGCGAGACTGAGGGCGAGCACGCTCACGGCAGCGGCCATGACCAGAAGGTCGGTGACGGACCACCCGCCCTTCGCCTTCGCGCGCTCCGGCGTGGTGTTCGGATCGAGTCCGCCGACCGCCACGGGTACCGGCAAGCCCGCGATGTCGGAGAGAGACGGCGACGCCGGCGCGACGGGATCCGCGGGCGGCGGCGGCGCGTCGTTCGCGGCCTCGTCCGGCGCTTGCTCGATCTCGGCGAGCGTGTGGGTCACCGGCTCCTCGAGCGCGAGCACCGTGCGGCCGATGCGAATCATCGTCGCGGGACGCCAGGCGACGTCGCGATCCGACGGGGCCCGCGTCTCGCCGAGCTGAGTGCCGTTCTTCGCGCCCTGATCGCGAATGAAAACGGTGCCTCCACGCACGGTCACGTGCAGGTGCTCCCGCGAGCAGTCGCCGTCGTCGAGCGCCAGATCGCAGTGGGCCGCGCGACCCACCACGTAGACTCGGTCCGCCTGGCCGAGCGAGAGCTTCGCGCCCTGGTCGCGTCCCTCGACGACCGCCACTCGCGGCGTTCGATCCGTACCCACCGCGGCCATGGCCTGGGACACCAGCGCGAGCGCAAGGTCGCGCGTGGCCGCGGCCACGTCGCGAGTCACCGGGGTCTGATCCATTCGCAGCTCGAGCCAGACCCTGCCGACACGGACCTTGTCGCCCGAGCGGACGACGCGCGACGTATGCGGCGCGATCCGGACTTCTCCGACGTACGTCCCGTTCGTGCTCCCCTCGTCGACCACGGCGAAGTCGCCGCCCTGCGCCCGCAGGCTGGCATGCCGGTGGCTGACGCTCGCGTCGGGGAGGCGTACGTCGCTCCCTGCCCCGCGCCCGATGACGACGCGCTGCGTTCCGTCGAACGTCAGGCGCGTGTCGCCGCCGTCTCCGTGACGAGCGACGACGCGAACGATAACCGTGACGGCCATGCGGAAAGCGATTCGCGGTTCGTCGTGCGCTCGTCGCGGGTCTACGCCTTGATCACGTGGCGCTCGACCCAGCCGACGACTCGCTCGGCCACGTCGCGCCCGAGATGCCGGCTCAGCTCCTGGATCCCCGTCGGTGACGTGACGTTCACCTCCGTGAGCTTGCCTCCGATGAAGTCGAGCCCGACGAAGACCAGCCCGTCGGCCGCGAGCCGGGGTGCGATGTGCGCAACCACCGCGCGTTCGCCCGCCGTCACCTCGCACGCTTCGACGCGACCGCCCACGTGGATGTTCGAGCGGACGTCGTCTTCCCGGGCGACGCGGTTGATGCCCCCGAGCACCTCGCCGTCGAGCAAGAGCACGCGCTTGTCGCCGGCTCGAACCGCCACGAGGTACTCTTGCACCATCGCGTGACGCGTGCCTTCGCCGGTGATGTAGTCGACGATCGACCGGCTGTTCCGGTCGGTCTTCGACACCACCATCACGCCGCTGCCGCCGGCGCCGTCGAGCGGCTTGACCACGGCGACGCCGAGCTCGGCGACGAACCGGTGAATGCGATCGCGATCGCTCGTGACCAGCGTTCGCGGCATGTGCTCCGCGAAGTGCATCGTGTAGAGCTTCTCGTTCGCGTCGCGAAGACCGCGCGGGTCGTTGACCACCAGCGTCTGGCCGCGGAGCCGCTCGAGCATCAGCGTGACGTAGAGGTACTCGGCGTCGAACGGCGGGTCCTTTCGGATGAAGACGCAGTCGAGCTCGGCTAGACGGACGTCTTGCGGCGCGCCGAGCGTGAAGTGAGGCGGCGCAGCGGCGACGCGAACCTCCCGCACGCGCGCGAAGACGTAGCCCCCTTCGGCGTACACGTCGCGCGGCTCGCAGTGCAGGCTCGTGTGGCCGAGACGCTGCGCAGCGCGCTGGAAGGCGAACGTCGTGTCCGTGTCGAAGGCGACCCGATCCATTGGGTCCATCACGTAGACGAAGCGCATGGCACTTCGAGCATAGCGGAGGGACGAGCGAACCGCTTCGCTACCGCTCGCGATCGTTGTAGACCGAGGCCGCGAGCTCGGCGCTCGCCTCGGGGTCCATGTCCGACGCGATGAGATAGCCGACGCCCGCCCGCTGCGTCGCAGCGACCGAGTAACCCTTTTCGCGCCCGACCCGGACTTCGGCGGTGCCGATCGCGCGCGGGGCCAGGTTCGCCCTGCCGACCTCCGGAATCTTCTCCGCGTCGTAAACGAGCACGCTGAGGTGCCGCTCGTCGGCCCCGGAGCCGAAGACGTAATGGACCATCGCCGCGCGCTGGGCACGCATCGGAAACGAGAGGATCCGGCCGCCGACCAGGTGAGCCCCTGCTCGCTCGAAGTTTCCCGGGGAGACCGGCACGCCGACATAGCGCTCGAAGCCACGCACGTCCTTCGCGTTGTGGGCTTCCGACGGCAGCGGCTCGGACTGCTCCGACAAGAGCTCCGCCAGCAAGTCGTCGCCCGCGAGGCTGGCGCGAGCCTCGGTCGCGGTCTGGTTTCCGCGCGTGGCCGCGGCCCACACGAGGGCGATGGCCGCCGCGGTGGCCAGCGGCACCAGCGTGCGCCACGTCGGCAAGGGAGCGACCGGAACGGCGGGCCCGAAAGCCGGCGGCGCGGCCAGCGCGTCGACCCGAGCTCGCTCGGCGGCCATGGCGTTGCCGATTCGATCGCGGAACCCGCTCGGCGCGGCGCTTCGCACGACCCGCTTCAGCGACCCGCGCATCGCACGAAGCAGCTGAACCTCTTCGCAACAGGTCTCGCAATTGAGGACGTGCTCGTCGAGCTCGATGAGCTTCGCGGCCCCGAGCTCGCCATCGAGGTAGGAGCCGAGGAGAGTGATGCGATCGCGGCAATCGTGAGTGGTCACGCTGCCCCCCGTTTTCGTGCGCGGTAGTCAGCGAGCCGCGCGGGCGCGGCGCTCGCCTGGGCTGCCGGTCGCTGCGCGACCTCGCCGGGCCGCTCTTCGCCCTTCACGATGCCGAGCGCGAGGGCGTGGTTGTAGAGCGCGCGCTGGAGCAACTTTCGACCCCGGTGCAGCCGGCTCATCACGGTGCCGATGGGGCAGCCCATGATCTGAGCGATCTCTTCGTAGGAGAACTCTTCGACGTCGCAGAGCACGACCGCCAGCCTGAACTCGGCGGGCAGCGCGTCGAGGGCGCGCTGGATCTCGCCCTCGACCAGCGGCATGAGGGCCAAGGTCTCGGGCTCTCGAAGCTGTCGCATTGTGCTCGCGCTCACCCAGCCGTCGGCCAGGGGGTCGGCGTCGGGACCTTCAAGGACCGACCGCTCGAGACCGCCGCGACGGTACTTGTTGATGAACGTGTTCGTGAGGATGCGAAACAGCCAGGCCTTGAGGTTCGTGCCGGTGTTGAACTGGTCGCGCGCGCGCATCGCCTTCACGAAGGCGTCCTGGACCAGGTCTTCTGCTTCGGTCGGGTTCCGCGTCAGCTTGCAAGCCACGCCGTACATCGCGTCGAGATGCGAGAGCGCCTCGTCGGCGAAGGGGTCGTGTTTGGAGGCGTCCGGAGCGGCAGAAAGCATGGGCTGACCTCGATGGCTCGAAAGGAGTCGCGCTGGGCTGGTGCAGCTAGAACCAGGTCGCGGCGGTCCCTATTCCTCTGGACGATCTAACAGCGAGCAGGCGCCCCGTCAGCGTCCGCCGTCGATTGTTGGGCCCATCAGCTGGGGTCGCTTGGTCCGTTTTTTGGCTTGGTCAGCCGACCTTCGAGCTCTTCTACACGCTCGTTCAGCCTCCGCAGCTCCTGCTCCATCTGCTGAAAAGGCCGGAATGTCGCGAGGATGGCCTTGATGCGCTCGTCGAGCTGGTGCTGCACTTCTTCGAGCTTCTCCTTGGCCTGGTCGACCAACGTGGGTTTCGCGTCTTTCGCGGCGGGCGTGACGACCACCTCGACCCCCTTTTCGTCCGTGGGCTTTGCGCCCGGGATGAGCCGGCCGATCGGACCCTCGCGCAGGTCTGCGAGCACCTTCTCCGTACGCGCGTGAATGAGCTCCTTGAGCGTCTGCAAGGGCACGCTTCGGGAGTGGGCCTTCTGCTCCTCGTAGATGATCTGCGCGAGCGTGACCTCGGTGAGGTCGTCTTTTGTGTTGTTGTCGATGATCTGGACTTCTTCCCCGGTCCGCACCATTCCGGCGATCTGGAGGAGCGTCACGTAGCGACTATCCTTCGTGTCGTAGAGCTTCCGATTCGAGTATCGCTTGATGATCCGAACCGGACGTTCGGTCGTCGAAGGCGGCGACGCGGCTGTCTCGGGCTTTGTGTCCAAGATCGTTCTCCTGGCGCGCTGATGCGGCGGGCGTTTGAATCAAAGAGTACATTATTGTTCGGAGCGATACGTGGAGAACGGACGACAGGCCGTGAACACGGAAGCCGGCCTCGACCGCCAGCCCTCGCCCGAGCCAACGGGCACATCGGGCCAGGCCTCGCCCGGCGCGGCGCGCGCTTCGGCGGCGCGCGAGCCGGTTCAGCCCGTTCCGCCTCCGGAGCGCCCGACGGACGCCGACCTCGCGTTCGAACGCGTGTCGGTTCATTACCCGGGCGCTCCTACCCCAGCGCTTTCTGACGTGTCGCTCCGGGTTCGAGGGGGAGATGTCGCGGCGCTCCTCGGCGCGAACGGGGCCGGCAAGTCGACGCTCTTGCGAGTCGCGGCGGGAATTCTGTCGCCCACGTCGGGGACCGCGCGGGTCGGCGGGAGCGACGTGGCCACGAAGCGGCGGCAGGAGCTCGCCCGTGAGATGGCGTTCGTTCCGCAGACCGAAGCGATCGCGTGGGGGTTTCGCGTTCGAGACGTCGTCGCCATGGGGCGGGCGCCGCACCAGGGCGTCTGGATGCAGGAGAGCGCCGTCGACCGCGCCGCCATCGACGATGCGCTCGACCGGTGCGATCTCGCCTCGCTCGCCGAGCGGCGCATCGAGACGCTGAGCGGAGGCGAGCAGCGCCGGGTGTCGATCGCCCGGGCGCTGGCCCAGCGGCCGCGGGTCCTCTTGCTCGACGAGCCGGCGGCGTTCCTCGACGTGCGTCATCGTCTCGGCCTTTACCGCCTGCTCGCCGACGCGGCCGCACGCGACCGGATCGCGTGCGTGGTGGCGATGCACGATCTCGACGCCGCCGCGCGTTTCGCTTCGAACGCGATCCTGATGCGCGAAGGCCGCATCCTGGCGGCGGGCACACCCGACGAGGTGATGACACCCGCGCGCCTCGAGGCTGCGCTCGACGCCGAGGTGGCGGTCGGGGTGCACGCGGCGAGCGGTGAGCGCTATTTCTTGCCGGTCGACACCCGCTGACCTGGAGCGTGGCGGCGACGAGACGCCAAGCAAGACCGAGAACCCCAATCCCGTCCTTTTGCGTCCTCTGCGGTCCCGATCTCGATCACCCGGCCCGCGCGCTTACCCGCCTACGCTTCGGCGATGGGGTCGCCCCCAACTCCGCAAGGTCTGGGCTTCCCGGGGGCGGATTCCTCCCGGGGTAGGACTTGCTTCCGATGTCTACTCACCTTCCGCTCACCTACTTCCTCCTGCCGGTCTCCCGGCGCGTACCCTCTGCGGCCAATCTCGCTCTTTCCCTGGGCGCGTCTGCGTCCGTAGCGCATCTAGTCGAGCGCGCGCTGGAGGAGGCGCTCGATCTCGCTGTCGTCGGTGATCCCGGTGCGCACCGCCACGACCTTGCCGGTGCGCGACACGACGACCAGGGTCGGAATGCTCTCGATCTCGTACGCGCGCGAGGCCGCGCCCGACAGGTCGCGCACGATGGGGTACGTCAGCCCGTGCGCCACGGCGAACTCGCGCGGATCGCCCTGCTCGGCGGTGTCGGTGTCGATGCCGACGACCACCACCCCGCGGTCGCCCCAGCGCCGCGAGATCTTGTCCACGATCGGCGCCTCGGCGCGGCACGGCGGGCACCATGTGGCCCAGAAGTCGAGGAGCACCGCGCGTCCGCGGAGCTGGCCCATGGTCACGGCGCTCCCGTCGCCGCCGAGCGACGTGCCGTTCGCCACCAGCGACAGCGAGAACTCGGGGACGTCGCGGCCGACGAGCGACCCCTGACGGAACGACAGCGCTCGCGGCAGCAGGGCGAGTCCCGCCAGGAAGAAGAGGACCGCCCCGAGCGTCGCAAGCGTCGTCTGCGTCGTTCGGACGGCGCGGGGTTCGGCAGCGTCCATCCCCTATGAAGTAGCACGAACGACGCGCCGCCTCAGGCCATGGGCCGGCGCGACGGTGCAGCGGGCTCGCTTTGCCTCTCGCTCTCGCGGCGACTCTCCTCGGCCCGCATGGCTCGGCTGGCCAGCGAATCGGTGAGGGGAAGGACGAGCGCGAACTCCGCGCCGCCGAGGCGCTCGCTTCGCCCGGCGGCGATCGAGCCGTTGTGCTCCACGACGATCTTCTTGACGATCGCGAGCCCGAGGCCGGTGCCTTGCCTCTTGGACGTGAAGTACGGGTCGAAGATCCGCTCGCGAGACGCGTCGGCCACCCCGGGCCCGTCGTCTTCGACGACGATCGCGACGGTCTCGTGGTCGCGTCGCGCCCTCACGATCACGCGACCCCGGGCGGGGGCGCTCGTCACCTCGGCGCCGTCGACGCGCGCGCCACGAATGGCCTCGATGGCGTTGCGCACGAGGTTCACGAGGACGCGCCGGAACATCTGCCGGTCGATCGCCACGATCAGCGGATCGTCGGGCAGCTCCCAGCGGACCTCGACGTCGTCGGCGTCGTGCGCGAGAACGGCGTCGTCGGCGCCCTCGACGGGCTCGTTGCCGATGTGACCGAGCTGCTCGGAGCACTCGCGCAAGAAGTCGCGCAGACTCGCCTCGCGAAGCTCGGCATGGGGAAGGCGCGCGAAGCTCGAGAAATTGCCCACGAGCCGACGGAGCGTGCCGACCTCTTCCTCGACGATCTCGAGCGTCGTGTCGAGGAGTGCCCGGAATTTCGGGCTCTCGCCCCCGTACTTGCGGTGGCACTCCTGCACCGCGAGCTGGATCGGCGTCAGCGGGTTCTTGATCTCGTGGGCCAGGCGCTGTGCCATCTCCTGCCACGCTCCGATGCGCTGCAGATACTCGATGCGCGCGCGCGACTGCTGCATCTCGCCGAGCATGCGGTTGAACACTCGCGCCAGCTCCGTGAGCTCGTCGGAGCCGGTGACCGGCACCCGGACATCGAGGTCTCCGGCGGCGACCAGATTGATCGCATTGGCCAGGCGGTTGATTCGCACCGTGAAGCCGCGGGCGAGAAAGAACCCGAGGACGACCGTCGCGACGACGGTGATCCCGAGGAGCACCGCGAACGCCTCGAAGTAGCCCGAGTTCACGCGGGATCGCTCTTTCTCGAGGTGCGAGTAGGTGTCGTGCGTGGCGCCCGCCCGCTCGAGCTCCTGCTCGTAGCGGCGATCGAACGCGAACGTCGCCACGAGCATCCGCCCGTCGGCGCTGCCGATCAGAGGCCGCCGCACGGCGAGCTCGCGCTCGGTGGCTTCGTCGAGCGGGCGCCCCCGGCTGCGCGAGGCGAGCGCGTGGTCCTCGCCATCCGAGACCGCGAGCGACACGAGCCCGGCGTACCGGGGGAAGAGCGCGTCGAGCGCGCGTCCACAGTTGGGCCCGTCGCCCTCGTGCGCCGCCTCGCGGAGCGCGGAATCTCCGGCCATCGCGTCGGTCTGGTGCTTCATGTCGTCTTTGACGACCCGCACGTAGTCCTTGTAGAGCTCGATGCCTCGCTCGAGCTCCTGCTCGACTTCGGGGCGCAGCCAGACCGACGACGCGTAGTTGAGGAGCGAGTACGCCAGCATCATGGCGCTCGCCAGCGGCAGGATGGCCGTCAGGAGAATGACGAGAGCCAGACGCCGTTCGGTCTTTCCACGCACGCGCGCAGCATACCGCTAGCCATCTCTCGAGCCCGCACAGGAAGGCGAGAAGTTTAGGCGGGAGCTTCTGCGGTGCGCATCTGGGCGATCTGGGCGTCGAGGCGCTCGACGTCGCGTCGGAGCTCATCGACCATGCGCGCCGAGCGATCGACGATCTTTTCGCCGTGTCCTTTCACCGTCTCGGCCCACTTGCGCACCTCTTCGAGGTAGCCGACCTGCTTCTCGATTCCGCGCGCGGCCTGCTCGATCTCGAGAATGGCCGCCAGGGACTCGTGATCGGTGCGCCGCTCGCGAACGGCGAGGCAGCGCGCAAGGCTGTAGGCCGCGCGGACGACGATCTCGCTCCCCGGATCGTCGGGGTTCCACACCACCATGATGTCGCTGCCGTGCCGTTGCAGCGGCTGAAGCCCCTCGGGCGCGGTCTTGCTCGAGAAGACGAAGACGCCGATCTGCGCCTTTCGGTTTCGCCGGGCCTCGGCGATCTCGTCGATGGCGGCGCGTAGCGACGACCCGTTCTTCTCCTTGGCCTCCCACACGATGCGCGCGTTCGACGCCGCAGAGTCGGCGCCGAGCTCGATGACGTGGTCGCCGACCTTGCAGTTCTTGATGCTGCCGGTGGTTTCGCCCGTCGCCTCGTGGAGGTCGCCGAGGCGCTGGGCTTCGTCGTTGAGCAGGGCCCCGAGGCGCTCTTCGAACTCGATGCCGTGACGCGGGGAGCGCGCTTCTTCTTTGCGGCGAGTATCGAGGCGGGCGAGGGCTTCGCGCATCTGCGTCTGGAACTCGACGTTGTCGCGCATGAGGCGCCCGATCATGCTCTCGAGCTCTCGCTTCAGGCGCGAGAGCGCGGAACCGTCGTCGTCGAGGGTCAGGTTTCGGCCGATCTGTTCGCTGGTGGCGGCCAGCATCTTGGCCATTCGGTTCATCGCCGAGCCTTCGCCGTCGAGCGAGAACTCGGCCACCATGCGCGACAGCGCCGAGTCTTTCTGGTCGAGCGAGAACTCCCGCAAGATGACCGTGCGCTGATCGGCGAGCGCCTCTTGCACGGTGGTCGAGATCTGGGACCGCAGGCCCGCGGCGTCGGTGGGCGACAGCAGCTTGAAGAGAGGGCTGCCTTCGCCCAGGTGCGACGCGAGGGAGCGCGCGAGCAGCGAGTCGTCGGCGCCGATCTGCGCGCGGAACAGGCGTTCGAGCTCGCCATCTTGCCGCACAAGCGCGTGGAGCCGCTGCGGGAGCGCGCCGCTCTGCGGGTCGAGGTACTGGGTGAGCGTCGACGCGACGCGCTCGTTCATCTCGGTCACCCGCGTCGACAGGAGCTCGCGCACCTCGGACATGAGGGCGGCGCCGGCCTCTCGGATGCTGCCGGCGTCGATCTGGCCGGCCGCCGAGCGGAGCGCGAGCACCCCGATGCGCAGGGCCGCGAGCGCGAACTGCGTCCGATCGTCGCCTTCGTCGTGACGCAGGAGCTCGGCGACGACGTCGGGCTCGGTGACGTCGAGCGAGAGAGCGAGCAGAGGCGCCGGGGAGCGCCGCTTTTTCATGGATTCGAGCGGCGGCACGCCGCTGAGGGCCCACGCGACCTGTTCCATGTGTTTCTCCTGGTCGCATGTATAGCATGGACCGGACGCGCCCCGGGGAGACTCAGTCGAAACCCTCAGCGATTCTTCAGCTTTTCGGCGACGCCACTGAAACGCTCGACCGTCCGTGACACCGCACGGGCGAGCAGCTCCTGGCTACCGACGAGCAGTACCGAGCGGCGGGCTCGGGTCATCGCCGTGTACAGGAGCTCGCGGGTCAGCAGGGGCAGGTCGGCGTCGGGGAGGATGACGGCCACGTGGTCGAACTCCGAACCTTGCGACTTGTGCACGGTCATCGCGAACGCGGGCGCGACCTCGCCGAGCACGTCGAGCGGAAAGGCCTCGAAGGTCTCCCCGCGCGGGAACACCGCCATGAGGCGGGGGTCGTCGTCGACCGACGACACGACGCGGATCACGAGCCCCTGATCGCCGTTGTAGAGCCCCCGCTCGTAGTCGTTACGCTGGACCGAGACGGGATTCCCGGGGCCGAGGGGGCGGCTGCGGCGCCACGCGGCGTCCGGCGCCGACTCGCCGCGCAACCGGGCGACGAGGCGGTCGTTGATCACGTCGGCGCTCGTCGAGAAGCCGCGGACCCGCGTCACGCAGAGGATGCGGCAGCGCGCGTGCTCGTCGAACAAGGCGCGGAGCTCCGCGCGGTCGGGCTCGTCGAACCCGGCCGCGCCGACGCGATAGGGCCGCGTGGAGCGCTGGACGAACCCTTCGCGCGCAGCGACGCGGTCTCGCCACCAGCGATCGATCAGCGCGTCGCCGACGTCGGACCACCGGCTCGCCAGGTGCTCCACGCCCTCGAAGGTCACGTCGGCGACGGTGCGCTTCACCCTCACCACCTCGACGAACGCCGCGTCGACCGCGCCGGCGTTCACGGCGTGAGCGGCGGTGGTGATCCGCCGGGCGTCGGGGTCGTTGGCGACGCGGAGGTTCACCGTGAGGCGCGCGCCGCCGAGGCCGGCGCAGAGATCGCGGAAGACCGCGCCGGCCTCGATCGACGGCAGCTGGTCGGCGTCGCCGAAGAGGACCAGCCGGGCGTCGTCGCGAAGCGCGCGAACGAGTCGGTCCATCATCGCGAGATCGATCATCGACGCCTCGTCGACCACGACGAAGCGATAGGGGAGCCGGTCGTTCTCGTGACGCGCGAAGCGCCCGCGGGACGGAGACCACCCGAGCAGGCGATGGAGCGTCAGGGGCGCCGGCGCGATCGCGCGCAGGCCGACATCGGCGAGATCGCGCGACTGCGCCAGGCCGCGCGACATCGCGTCGGCGAGCCGCTGGGCGGCCTTGCCGGTCGGCGCGGCGACCGCGAGCTGGTCCATGGGCGTGCCCATCCAGGCGATGGCGCGCACCAGCGCCACCGCGGTCGCGGTCTTTCCCGTCCCCGGCCCGCCGGTGATGAGCGCGAGGGGAGCGCCGAGGGCCTGCCGGATCGCGCGCTTCTGCTCGTCGGTGAGCGCGGGCGGACCCGGCGCCACGGCGTTGACCGCGCGACCGAGCCCGCGGGCGTCGACGGTCGTCGCGGGGTGGAGCGCCCGAGCGCGAACCCGGGCGCAGAAGCGCTCTTCGAGCGCGTGCATCCGCTCGGCGTAAAGCCAGTCGCCGTCGACGATGAGCGGCTTGCGGGCGCCAGGGCGGCCGATCGTCGAGACGACGGGATCCTCCGGCGCGCCCAGGCGCGCGCGCACGAGGAGCTCGAGCGCCGCCGCCCTCACGTCGGGGAAACCCGCGGCCGCGAGGGCCGTCGTCAGCGGCGCGCCTTCGAGCGGGAGCCGCGTGCTCCCGGCGCGCATCGACAGGACGCAGGCCGCGGCGAGCCCCGCGAGCGTCCGCCGGTCGGCGTCGAGGAGCCCGGGCGCGCAGCGCGCGATCTCCCAGCCGAGATACGCTGGCTCGAAGTCCTCCGGGTCTGCACCGGACGCGATCGCGGGCGCGGCTGCGTCGCGATCGGACGGGGTCGCCCGGAGCCATGCCTCTCGCGCGGTACCGAGCGGAGCGAAGTGCGTCACGTGGCTCGCCCTCCGGCGCGCGCGGCGACCCGGAGATCGGCCGCCGGCGCCCAGAAGCGTCGATCGCGGAGGCGCTCGTCCCAGGCGACGATCTCCTCCCAGCTCGGGCGCGCCGTGAAGAGGCCCCCGCCCTCGCCGTCGAAGCCGCGCAGGAAGCAGTAGAGAAGGCCGCCGAAGCGTGCCGCGTGGTCGGCCCGGGAGCGAACGCCGAGGAGCCTCACGACCGCGAGCGTGTAGAGCCTCACCTGCTCCTCGTAGTGTCCGGCCACGTGCCGGGCGAGCGCGTCCGGCGCGTACGATGCCAGCGAGTCGCTCTTCCAGTCGGCGAAGTACGTGAGGCGCTGCCCGTCGATGACCTCCTCGAACGCGAGATCGAGCGAACCGCGGACGTAGCCGCGGACATCGCCGGACGGGACACTCGAGCCGTCGCGTGGCGCAAGCTCTCCGGGGCAGTCCGGCCCCCCGAGCGCCGGGTCGCTCGCGGCGGGGATCGGGTAGACGAAGTCCATCTCGCGAACGAGCGAGGCAGCCGCCGCGAAGCCCTCGAGCCGGCCGCCGCCCGGGAGGGCGACCGGCTTCTTGTAGGCCGCCCAGACGAGCTGCTCGGCGTGCCCTCGCTGCTCGGGGTCGATGCGGTGGGTCGCCATCGCCTCGTTGAAGAGCGCGGAGACGTCGGCGCGCGCGCGCCACTCGGCGAGCGAGCCTTCGGCCCCGAACGAAGCGATGGGCACGCGCTCGAGCAGCTCGTGCAGGAACACGCCCGAGGCCCGCGCCGCGCGCAGCGTGGTCAGGGGCGCCTCGTCGATCGCGCCGCCGGATTTGTCGACGCGAAGCTCCTCGACCGACTCGCCGCGCGAAGGCCGCGCGCCGCCCGCTCCGCGCATGCGCGTGTACGACGTCACGATGGCCGCGGCGTGACGCTGGCGCAGCTCCTCGTAGTGCGCGCCCTCGTCGTTCTCTCGAAGCAGCGCCGGCGGGGGCGTCCAGTCGGCCGGCGCCGGCGGGGCCACATCCGGCCCGCCCGCGGCGCCGACCTCTTCGATCGTCAGGATCGGATCTTCGGCCTGCACGAGCGCGGCGAGTCGCCCGTGGACGCGCCCGTAGGGGCCGCGGAGCGACTTCGGCTCTCCCGCGGCGTCGAGCACGTAGGGCAGGTACACGCGGCCCATCGCGCGCGTGAGCGCCACATACATGAGCCGCTCCTCTTCTTCGCCCTCTTCGCGCTCGATCGTCGCCTTCACCTCCGGTGACGGAGTGCCCACCCACGCGAGGCGCCGCCCCCCCTCGTGGAAGACGCGCACGTCGTCCGAGCGCGGCAGCCACATCCCGCCGGCCACGAAGACGAGCGGCGCCTCGAGGCCTTTGGCCTTGTGGATCGTCATGATCTGCACCGCGCTGCGATCGCTCTCGAGGCGCTGCATGTTGCCCTCGAGGTCCAGCGGAAAACGCGTCTGGGCGATCAGGCCGGACAGCTCTTGCACGAGGTCCGCGAGGGTCGCCCTCCCGCCCCGCGCGCGCTCGATCAGCGTCTCGAGGAGGTGCATCGTGTTGGTGAGCTCGCGCTCGCCGTCGGCGAAGAAGAGCTCGCGCCGCACGACGCCCGAGTCGCTGACGAGGCTCTCGAAGAGGCGATCGAACTCCCGCGCATCGGCGATCGACTTCCAGGCGTGGAGGCGCGCGACCAGCGGATGGGTGGCGGGGAGGCTCCGAGCTCGCTCGACCTCGGCGAGCGGCAAGCCGAAGAACGGCGTCAGCCACGCCTCCATGCGGCGCGCCGGGTGATCGGGCTCGTCGATCGCGCCGAGCAGGGCCCGGAGGTCGCGGGCCTCGTCGGTCTGGAAGAGGCCCTCCTCCTTGTAGAAAGCGTGCGGGATGCGCGCCGCGCGAAGCGCCGCCCCGATCTCGAGGCCCTCGCCGCGCGTCCGCGTGAGGATGAACGCGTCGCGGAAGTCGAGCGGTCGCCCGTCGAGCCGCCACGGCCGCGCCGGATCGGTCGCGGTCCGCACCTCGCCCGCGATCCACGCGCCGAGGTGCGCCAGGCGCACGTCGCCGCGCAGGGTGAGCGCGCACACCGGCGAGACGGCGTTCCCGTCGCCGCCGACGAGCGCGCGGTCGGGGCGCCCGCATGCGACGGGCGCGTAGTCGATGTCGCCGCTGAAGATCGGCTCGGGCGCTTCGCGATCGAAGAGCCGGTTGGTCGCCTCGACGAGCGCCGGCGTCGCCCGGTAGTTGCTCTCGAGGCGAACGCGCGCCCCGCCGCCCGCCAGCACTTCGCTGCCGGCCGCCAGGTAGGTGTGAACGTCGGCCCCGCGGAACCGGTAGATCGACTGCTTGGGATCGCCCACGAGAACGAGCGGGCTCGGCGCGCCGCCCGCCGGTCGCTCGAAGAAGACCTTGCGGAAGATCGACCACTGGGTCGCGTCCGTGTCCTGGAACTCGTCGATGAGCGTGTAGCGCCAGCGCTGGCGCATCGCCTCGGCGAGCGCGTCGCCGCCGGGGCCGCGGAGCGCGTCGTCGACGAGCGACAGCATGTCGTCGAAGTCGTAACGACCCGCGGCGCGCTTGCCCCGCGAGAGCTCCTCGCGAACGCCGCCGAGCAGCGCGTGCGCGATGGCCGCCGCGAACGGAGGCGTCGCCCCCGTGAGCTCGAGCGCCGCCGCGACCACCTGCGCCCCCCGCCCCGGACGCGGCGTCATGGGCAGCAGGCGCTCGCGCAGCTTCAGGATCACGTCCCTCGATTGCGCCACGAAGAGCGGCGCGTCTCGCGTCGCCCGGGCGCGCTCGACCAGGTCGGCGAGCGCGGCCAGGTTCTCGACGATGGTCCGCGACGTTCGCGCGTGCGTTCCCCACGCCTTGAACTCGGCGAGGAGCCGAGGCTCGCGCGCCTCGTCGGTCGGGAACGACGCGAGCGCCGCCTCGAGCGCGCGCGCGTCGAACGCCGGGCGGATCTCCGAGCGCTCCCGCGTGCAGTCCCACAGGAGCTTCTCGATGCGGGCGATCGACCACCCCGTGCGCAGCGCGGTCTCGAGCCAGCGCGCGCTCTCCGGGTTCCGCGCGAGGTCGCCGCGGAGCGCCTCGCGCAGCGCCCGCCCGAAGGCTTCGCGCCCGTCGACCTGCCGCTCTTCGAAGCACCGACCGCTCGCGAAGGCGTTCTCCTTCAAGACGCGGTGGCAGAAGGCGTGGATGGTGGCGATCGTCGCCCCATCGAAGGCATGGAGCGCGCTCTCGAGCTTCTGCCGGCGCCGGTCGTCGAGCGTCCAGTAGTCGCCGTCGCGAAGGTCGGCGTCGGTCGGAGCCGCGCCGCCGCCGGTCAGGAGCGACTGCAGCTTGCCGCGGACGCGCGCCCGGATCTCGTGGGTGGCCTTCTCCGTGAAGGTGACGCAGAGCAGCCGGTCGAGCGTCAGGTCCGTCGACAGCACGAGCTCGACGACGAGGTTCTCGAGCGTGAACGTCTTGCCCGTGCCCGCCGACGCCTCGATGACCACGTGGCGGTCGAGCGGCACCGATCGCAAGACGGGCGGCCGCGCGACGCGGATCGTCGCGACGCTCATGGCGTCCTCTGGAGCTTCCGGAAGAAGAGGCCGAAGCGCGCGTCGGCCATCGCGCGCGCGCGCTCTTCGTCGGGCGAAGGGTACGCCTGCGGCCGCGGAACGGGGCCGTACGCCGAGCGAAGAGCCAGCGCGCCCTCGGCGTCACCGAGGAGCGCCCGCGCCTTTTCCAGGTACGGCAGGTACGGCGCGAACGGACCGGCTCGCTCGCCATCACGGCGCTCGCGCGCGAAGACGGCCTCGCAGGGGAAGAAGTAGTCGTGCGGTCCCTGCAGCAGCTCGCGCACGAGGCCGCGCAGCCACCCGAGGGCCTCGTCTTGCGTGAGCGCCGCGAACCCGACGCGTTCGCTGAGCGGCCCCTCGGGCGTCCGGACGACGATCATCGACGCGTGCGGCTGCCCCGCGGCGACGCCCGACGCCGACAGCATCGCGTGGTCGACGAAGGCGCGGAGAGCCGTGCGATCGCGCTCCGCGGCGACCCAGAGATCGTCCCACTTTTGCTTCGGTCGCTTGTTCAGCGTGATCGACGTGACGGCTCCGGCGCCCATCGGTAGCGTGCGGCCGCCGATGTCGACGCGGAGCATCCGGGCAACGCCGGCCGCGTCGACGAGCTCGAGGTCGAGGGCCACGGAGTCGAAGACGCGGCCGCTGTTCGCGTGCTCTCCGGCGCGCCCGAACCGGACCACCTCGATGGCGTCGACGACCTCGCCGCGCGCCTCGAGCTCGTCGCGCCACGACGCGAGCGTCTCGAGGTGCGGGCCGCGCTCGCCTCGCGCGAAGACCCCCGAGGGCCCTGCCCCGCGGAGCTCCCGCCCGCGTACCGCGTCGTCGTAGGCTTGCTCGAGCCGGCAGCGCCGCGCGACCGAGTCGAGGAGCACCTCGCGCAAGAAGATCACTTCGCGCCGCGCGTCGGTCTCGAAGAGCTCGTCTTCGCGGGCCATCGGGTCGTCGTCGTCGCGCTCGTCGAGACCCACGCGGAAGCGCGCCCACCCCTGGAGCGGGAACTCGAGGAACTTCACGAGCGCGTGCACCGGCACCGTCAGGCGGCCGTGCGGGAACGGCGGGGCCGGCGGCAGCTGCGCGAGGCCGAGGTGAGCCGCGAGGTCGCCCCAGAGGGAATCGAGGGCCGCGCGGGCGAGGACGTCGTCGGGTCGCAACCGCTCGCCGGACGCGTCGAGGCTCCTGCGGAGCGCCAGCGTCCGGGCCTCGGCGCGCGCCTCGGCGATCCGCGTCGTGCCCAGCGGCGCGCGCGGCTCGAGCGAGCCGAGCGTCATCCCGGGCTCGCTCGCCCGGGAGGGCGGAGCGGGCTCGCGACGGATCGCTCCGAAGAGATCGGGGAAGTACTCCGGAGCCCACCGCCGAAGGGGATGGCGCCTGCGGAGCCGCGACGGATCGATGCCGTAGCCGCGCTCGACCGCGTGCAGCAGCTCCTCGACGACCGACGAGGCCGCGAGCCCCTCGCCCGTCAACGGCTCTCGCGACACGTACGAGAGGTACAGGCGATCGCGGGTGCCGAGCAGGAGCTCGAGGAAGCCGTACTTGTCGCGCTCGCGCGCGGTGACGTCGCCCTCGCGGCGTCGCGCCCAGCGGAGGTCGAGCGGATCTTCCGCCTCGGGCGACGGGAACTTGCCCTCGCCCAGTCCGCACGCGAAGACAACGCGAAACGGCACGGGCCGCAGCGCCGCCAGCGTGGAGACGACGACGCCCTCGCCGGTGGCGCCCCCCGGGAGCCCCTCGACGCGACGACGCGCGAGCTCGCACGCGATCCGGAAGCGGACGCGCAGGTCGCCGCCCGTCCCGCCGAGGTCGATCTCGCCGAGCGTGTGGACGCGTCGCAGGCACCGCGCGAGCTGCTCTTCTTCCGCGGGATTCGCGGGCGTCACGTACGTCTCGACGAAGCGGCACAGAAAGGCGGCCCACTCGCGCATCGTGAGCCGCGCCTCGCGCGCGAAGCGCGCGTCGGCCACGAGCGAGCGCACGAGCAGGCCGAACGCCGCGGCGTCGGGCAGCTCCGCGGCCGACACTTCGTAGGGGACGTACGCCTCGCCGTTCACTTCGAAGGGCCGCTCGTCGCCGCTCGCGTCGCCGCTCATGAACGCGCCGAGCGCCAGGCGCCGCAGGCCCTGGTCCCAGTTCAAGACGTCGCGCTCGATGTACGTCGCCTCGTGGTCGCTCCGATCGGCGCCGTGCACGATGCCGAGGCCGTCGCACCAGGCGGCCCATCGAACGGGATCGACGTCGCCCATGGCCCCGAGGATCGCGGGGTGGAGCACGAGGCGCATGAGCTCCTGGCGGGTGAACCGCCCGAGCGGCGCAGCGAGCAGGAGATCGACCGCTTCGACCACGCCCCCGCCCCGCGCGAAAGGCGCCGTCGAGCTCGCGCGATGCGGGAGGTCATACGCCTCGCGAAAGACCGAGGGCACCTGCGCCACGTACCCGTCTTCGTCGGCGGCCGGAACGAGCACGGCGATCTCGTCGAAGCGAAGCGTCTCGTCGGCCTCGACCAGGCGCCAGATCTCGCTCGCGACCGCCTCGAGCTCCCGCCGGACGCTCGCGTGCTCGAGGACGACGACACTCTCGTCGCGCTCGAGGCGCGGATCGGCGGCAGGGCGCGCGGCCGGCGCTGATACGCGGTGAAGGACGTCGCTCTGGATGCGATGCAGGAGCGCGCGACCGGAACGACCGGCGCGAGCAGCGCTCGGTCCGCCCGCGGGCGCGTCCGCGGGTGCCGCGTCGAGCGGGTCGACGAACCGGTCGTCGTGGTCGAAGCCGGCGATGGCGTTCCATGCGCGCACCTGCTCGCGTCCAGGGCGGCCCCAGAGGTGCAGCGGCGCGGGGTCGCTGGCGTCCGGATCTTCCCAGAAGCCCTCGCACGGGCTGATGGCGTAGAGCACGACCTCGGTCGCGCGCGCCACGCGCTCGATGAGCTCGAGGAACCCGCGCGCGACGTGCGCGAACCCGAAGACGTGAACGGCGCGCGGCAGCCTCTGCGGCGTCGCCTCGAGGGCGGCCACCGCCCGGTGAAGGGGAACGAGACGAACGAGAGGTCGCTGTCCATCGCCCACGCGCTCGGCCAGCCCGCCCTCGCCGAACATCGCGAGCCAGAGACGCCGCTGCCAGGTCGCCGTCTCGACGTACCGAGGCGCGGTCGCCGCGGACCCGGCCGGCTCGTCGCCGAGGCCGCCGAGGCCGCGCTGCCACGCGGCCAACATGTCGCCGCGCGAGTAAGTGTACTCCTCGAAGAGGCGCCCGATGCGCGACGCGAGCTGCACGCGGCGCACGTCCATCGGGTCGGTCGCGTCGCCTCCGCCGCCGAGGTACGCGCGCACCGGCGCGAGCTCGGCGTGCGCGAGCGCCTCGTCGTCGAGCAGGATACGGAGGGCCATCGCCTCGATCGCGGCCGCGTCCGCCACGCGCGCTCCCGACAGCGCCTCGACGACGTCGGCGGCGAACGCCGTGAGCCTCGTGAACTCGAGGTTGGCAGCGACGCCCTGCTCGCGCGCGATGCCCAGGCGAAGGTAGGCCTCGACGTCCGCGCTCGGCACCACGACGCGCACGGGCGCGAGGGCTCCGTCCCGGGCCTGCTGCGCCCGCACGCGCGTCGCGAGCTCGGCCAGGATCTCTGCGGCGCTGTTCGAGTAGACGAGGCTGACCATCGGCGCGCGATACCGTAGCGTGCGCGCGGCGTGCGCCTAGCCTCGCGGGCTCGCGCACCGGGGCGTTCGTCCGGGGGCTTGGTCCCGACGCGCTTGTCGCGGCTCATTCGTCCCGGTCGGCGGTGCGCCCCCGGCAAAAGCGGCCCCGGCGCCGGAGAGGGCGCCGCCCTGAGGCTTGTCGTAGGGCACTTTTCGTGTAAGTTGCCCGCCCTGGCCCACTAGGAGAGGTGACCGAGTGGCCGAAGGTACCCGCTTGCTAAGCGGGCGCAGGTCAAAAGCCTGCCGCGGGTTCGAATCCCGCCCTCTCCGCTGACTTGTTGAGTGATTCTGCCGGTGTCGGCCGGCGGCGAATCCGCGTCCGGCGTAACGGGCGCGGGCTCCTCGGGAGCTTCGAACAGCGACGCGGGGAGCGCCGGGAACGGCGCGCCGATCGTGCCGCTCAGGTCCTCGGCCATCTTCACGTAGCGGAGGGTCGTCGAGATCTCGTCGTGCCCGGCGCGGCGCTGCATCTTTGCGACGTCTACGCCTGCGAGCGCCAGGCACGTGATGCCCGTATCCCGCCACGATCGGAAGTTGATCTTCATCGTGGTCGGGCTCTGCTCGCTCAAGCGCGCCCGATCGAGCTCGGCGAGCTTGAAGTGCGTCCGCATCCACTCGGCGCGGCGCTTCTCGGTCAGCTCCGCCATCACCGGGAGCACGACGACGCCGGGCGCGAGCTTGCCGGCGGCTGCTTTGACGGCTTCCGCCCGCATCGACTTGAGGAGGGGAACGAGCGTCGGCGGCATCGGCACGTCCCGGACCCCGTTCCGGGTCGTCGGCGCACCGACCTTCTCCGAGTCCTCGTCGTACGCCTTCGTCACGTGGACGACGGACGCCTCGATGTTCCAGAAGGTCTCCTCGCCCTGGGGCAAACGCATCTATGCGCTGCGAAACGTCCTGGTGGAGCCGGTCTTCGGTCAGATCAAGGCGGCGATGGGGTTTCGGCGCTTCCCGCTGCGCGCCTGGGCAAGGTCGACAACGAGTGGAGCATCGTCTGTCTTTGCCACAACCTCCTGAAGCTCTTCAGGGCACGCCCTCTCCTGAGCACCTAAGGCCGGACCCGACCGCTCCCGGGTCTCGCAAGCGTCGCGACGCGCCGCGAGCATCACCGATCTCACGTTGCCGTCCTCCACGAGCGTCTCGGGCGACCCCGCTCGCCTTGCGCGTGTACGTCGGGCGCAAGGAGGTCGCAATTGGAGATCCGCAGCGCGTCATCGCGCCGGTTCCCGCCGAGGCATCGCATGGCTTCGGCGAAGCGCTGAAGCGCAGCGGCCCGAACGACCTCTTCGTGAAGCCGATCGCCGAGGCGTTACCGAAGGGCTCGCACGAGGCGTCTCTCTATTTCGATCGAGACACGCCTTATCGCATTTTCACCGGAGTCCTTTTCACGCTCGGGCAATCCGAGGTCTCGCACTACCAGCTCATGACGACAAGCGGCACGGTCTCCGTCGACCCGCCGAATGCGCACGGCGACTGGGCAAAGAAGATGGCGGAGCCCCATCTCGGCGCGACCGTCATCGTGCTCTCGGAAGGCATTTCGGTGAAGGCCCGTGGCAGCAACATCGCGCCCGGCTGCAAGGATACGGGGTCGGGGGTCGCCATCCCGCGCAAGAGCGAGGCGCAGGACTTCGCGGCTCTCACGGAGTGCCTCGCGCGGGTGAAAGCGGCCGCACCGGAATTTGCGGGCGAGAAGGACATCATCATCAGCGCGCAGCCGGCCATTCCCGTCGCGCAGATCATCGCCACGATCGACGCAGCGCGCAGCTCGTTCCCGACCGTCGCGTTCGGCTTATCGCGCTGACCGACGGGTCGCGGTAGGCTCGGCGCATGATCAAAGTATCCGTCATGTACCCGAACACGCCCGGCGTTCGTTTCGATCACGATTACTACCGCGACAAGCACATGCCGCTCGTGAAGGAGCGAATGGGTGCACACTGCAAGTTCTACACGATCGACAGGGGCCTCGCCGGCGGCGCCCCAGGCTCGCCGCCGACGTACGTCGGGATGTGCCACATCTTCTGCGAATCCGTCGAGGCGTACGGCGCGGGCATGGGCCCGCACAACAAAGAGATCAGGGCGGATATCGCGAATTACACCGACGCCCAGCCGGTCATCCAGATCAGCGAGGTCGTCGTCGGCAATCAGTGATCGAAGTACGTCCTCTTCTCGAGATCTTCGAGTAGCCCTCGCCCGCTTGGATTCCAATCGAGAGTCTCGCCGAGGACCTTCACGAGCCGCACGTGCTGGCCGTTCAGCTCCCCGACCACTTTGGGGCTCCAGTGCTCGCTGAAGAGAGCCAGCTTGGCTTCCAGGTTCACCTTCTGCATGTCGCTCTCCTTCTCTTCGAGTGAAGGTTGGTGAAATCGAGCGCGCGGCCGGTAGCGCTGCCCGACCCAGGCGAGCTGCGGCGGCTTCATCACGTCGAGGTAGGCCGCGAAGAGGTCTCGGATGCCTCGAGGTGGTCCTCGAAGTGACCGTAAGGTCGACGAACGTTGTGCGTGCACATCTCTGGCCCGTACTGCACCGCCCGGGTCTGCTCCAGGTTCCACAGACGCGTGCGCCGAGCTACCTGGTTCACCCGTTGCGCGACTGACTTGCCAGGGCCGAGCTGAAAGTGGACGTTGAAGTCCTCTAGGTCCTCGCGCGGTCCCGAGTAGGAGGGCAACCGCTTGGCGAGGTCCTCGGTCTGGCCGGGCGATAGCGGGGCTGACGGCGGCACGAACAGCTCGAAGATCGCTTCCTCGAGCGGGGGGGCCTCGTAGTACCGATTCACCGTCACCGTCACGAGATTGTTGTTGCACGGAAAGGGCCGAGAGTTGGCTCTTCTTGTGCGTGCTCAACGATTCCGGCCTCAGCGGCGTCCGGATGGTGAATCGGTCACCGGAGGCGAGGACGTCACGATCGGCGGCCTACTTGCGCGGGTCGGCACCCGCAGGTCGGATCAGAACTACCCGTCCGCTCGGCTCGTTGAGTCGGAGCACGTCTAGCAGGGCCGCAGCGCGTTCGTACCGCCCCTCGTCGAGGGCCGCCTTGATCGCCAAGACGGTCGCACGGTCGCTGTCCTCCGGTTCCGGCGGCGGCAGACCCGAAGGGCCCTCTTGGGTCGCCAAGCCGCCCCCGCTCTGAGTGCCCTTCGCGACCCTTGACGACCCAAGACGCCCCTTCTCGACGCTTTCGAATCCCGCCCTCTCCGCTGACAGCGACCGCGAATTCGGCCTCGCCAGGGCACGAGGGCTCGTCTCGCCAAACCTGGCCAGAATCACAAGACCACCGGCAATGGACGCCCGGCGCGGCGCAGCTTCGTCCGAGCAGACGGCTCGCGCGTCTCCGGCATCTCGTCCCACGTGTGTCCCTCGAGCAGGCGGCCGCTCGCTTCTTGTTCGTGCCGCGCCACTGCTTGAAGAAGAACGGCACGCATGCGCGCCCGCACTGGTCCCGAGAGGGGCGCGGCAACACTACGGCCGCGGTCGTCTGCGCATGCTCCAGACGGAGTACGGCGCTTCGCCCATCAGCGACACATCTCCGACATCGTCGACCTCGAATCCGGCCCGCTCGTAGAAGACGACGTTTCGCTTCTTGTGCGTCGTGAGGACCGCCGGCGGCATACCGTCGGTCGTTCGCGCGTCGACCGTCGCATCCAAGACGAAATTGAGCAGCCGTGACCCGAGCCCCTTACCGTGGCGAGCAGGATCGACGGCCATCATGTGCACCAGCCAGTGTCCCTTTCCACGCGAGAGGCGGGCCTCGATCGCGTCGTAGGTGCCCTTCAGAATGAAGAGGCGACGGACAGCCCGGAGCCCGTGCGCGTAGGCGAACGGCAAGAGGCCTCGCCGGATCATCGTTAGCATCGAGATCGATACGCCGTCCGGAGGCCGCATCGTGACGGTGGCCACGACGGTCGGTCCCACGACGCCGACATACGTGCACCGGTGTGCCAGGTGGGTCCGCAAGTTGCGCGCGAAGAAGTCCTCGAGCCCGGCGGGGCGGTCCTGTCCACGCGGAAAGAGAAAACTGTACGCGGGATCGTCGTCCATAGCCTGCGCCAAGAGGCCCGCCGTCGCGGCAATATCCTCGGGTTCGAGCGGGCGAATTGTGATCGCAGAGTCGACCATGGCATCGCCATGACTCCGCGAGATGGACGCGTCAATGCGTCGTGCCCTTCGCCCGCGAAGCCCCATTCGCCTCGCCAACGTGACGTATTCCGAGCCCACCCCGTCCCCGTTCCGACGGCCCCCGGCGCTGATTCCGACGTGACCCGGGGGCCCGTTCCGGCGCACCGCCGGAGGCGGATTCCGGGGCGCTCGGGGGCCGATCCCGATGGGGTCGGGGCGCCGCGCGCGGCTAAGGAGCGCGCTTCGCTGCCACGATCTCGCGCAAGGCCTCGTTCACCGCGTGAGCACTTCGAGATCCCGGCGCCCGATCCCATCGAGGCCCCTCCGCTTTCGCTTGGAGCAGGAGGGGCTCACCACCAAGGACTTACTCCCGATCTTCAAGACGCGCGCGCGCCTCCGAGATCATCTTCAGAAGCAGAGCCAACGACGCGGCCGTGCTCACCCGTCCCCGGAGCCTTCGTTCGGGGGCGCAAGGAACTTCCCGCCCGCCCGTGCCCACGAAGTCGAGGGCAGGCTGTCCCGTGGCCCACGCCCGCTCGGTCCAGTCCTCCAGCTCGGAATACCGCTCCGGTGCGTACCCCAGTCGCATCATGAGGAGCAGCCAGTTGTAGTACATCAGGCGGAGGGCGGCCCACGCTTCGGCCAGGATCCCGAGGACGCCGATGATCGCCAGGTGGAGCATGCGGGCCAGGCGCCGACCCGCGCCGAGGCCGCGCCCGTCCATGTACTCGCGCAGCGGAACCCAGCGCCACCGGTCCACGGTGCGCGGCGGCAGCAGCGGCTCCGGCGCGTGCGAAAGAGCCACGAGGAAGGCGCTGAGAAGGACGCCCCAGCCCGGCGATAGCGAGAGCCGGTCCCGGCAGAGCGCGCCGACCGGTCCCGATGCGGCGTAGAGCAGCGCCACCACCGGCAACGTCACGGCGAGCCAGCCGGGCAGCCGCGCCCTCCATGCCACGCCCGCATACCAAGCGAGGAGGAGGACCGCGTACACGGGCGCTCCGCTCACGACGCCGACGGGGGTCTGCGCGAGAGGGATCTCGCGGAGCGCCGCCATGAGAAACAGGTTCTCCGTCGTCATGAAGAGCCCGTGTCCCAGGATCGCCACCCGGGTGCGGTGAAAGACCAGGAAGAGGAAGGCCTGCAACTCGAAGCTGCAGAACGTCAGCTGCGTCATGGGTGCGACGAGCACGCGCAGCGAGAGGCGGGCGGCGGCGGTCGCCTCACCTCGCTCGGGCGAGGTGAGCCAGGGCGCGCGGCGCACCAGGCGACGGGCCCCGGACGACGGTGGATGGTACGCCTCTGCGAGTAGGGGGCTGGGCTGGAACATCGCAGGGTCGTGCGCGACGTGTAGACGGCGCACGCTAACCCCTCGCTCGTCCGCCGTCGACGCGTGCCTTGCGAGGGTAGTACCGTGGTGCTACCGGGTGGACATGTCCGTGCGAAAACTGTCGGTCGCGCTCGAGGAGAGCGTCGCCGCATCGGCGGCGCGAGCTGCACAGACGGCCGGCGTGAGTCTCTCGGCATGGTTGTCGCGCGCCGCGGAGCACCAGCTCGCGCTCGAGCGTGGCCGTCGAGCGGTGGTCGCCTGGGAACGCGACCACGGCGCACTGACGGACAGGGAGCTTCGAGACGCCGACGCGGCGCTAGACAAGCTCCTTTCCGCCAGTCCGCGGAAGATTCGAGCCAAGCGTTCCGCCCGAAAGGCATGAGGCATGGCCGGAATCACCTACGACACCGGCGCCTTGCTGGGTGCAGAAAAGGGGAGCCGCGCGCTGTGGGCCGGCATCACATATGACACCGGGGCCTTGCTTGCCGCTGAAAAGGGGAGCCGCGCACTGTGGGCACTTCACAAGCGAGCGCTCGACCGCGGCCTTCGACCGACAGTACCTGCGTGCGTCCTCGCGCAGGCCTGGCGCGGGGGCCCACAGGCTCAGCTGTCACGCCTCCTGTCGGGATGCCGCTTCGAGGCGTTGACCGAGACGGCGAGCCGATTGTCGGGAGCGGCATGTGCCCGGTCGAAGAGACCGGACGTCGTGGACGCGTCGGTGGTGGTTGGCGCGCTGGTCCGCGAAGACGTCGTCTTCACCAGCGACCCCGACGATCTCGCGGCCATCGCGGGTGCGCTCGGCAAACGCCTCGTTCTTCACCGGCTATGAATCCAGGGGGAGACCCTGCCCCGCTCGGCCTCGGCCGCGGCGCGAGAGACCTCCGCGCTGCCTGGCACACGCTCGGCGACGCGTTCGTGGGCGAGCAGGTGCACGGATGATTGGGGCGCGTCGTTCTTCCCATGGCTGAACCTCGAACAAGCTCTTTTGGTGAGAGCGCCGGCCGGAGGTCGAGGCGCTCGGGCGCGAAACGCCGCGACGGCGTCAGCAGGCTGCGCAATCCGGCCGCCCCTGCGCCTGCGGAACGCAGGACTCACACAGGACGTGCAGCCGGTCATCGCAAAGCGCGGGACGCGCCGTCACCGCAGCGCACCCTTCGCACGCCAGGCGATCGAGGCTCGCCGCGCCGGACGGGAGACGCACGACAACGTGCCCTTCGCGCTTGCGCCGCCGAACGCGCAGTCGAACCTGCACCGCGGGCACGCAAAGCGACACGAGCGCGAGCGGCACGAGGGTCACACGCATCGCATACCGCTCACCCAGATCGCGCAGCTTGGCGTCCCGTTCCGCCGTCAGATGGGCCATCTTCGTCGCCATGGCGGCCGGATCGATGCGCCGCTTGGGCGCGCGGGCGTCCCGAATCAGCGCCGAAAAATAGTCCTCGATGCGGCGATGATCCCGCGCGAGGCGCCTTGCGACGGCGGCTCGAGCGGGTAGGACCGCCAGCTGGGCGTAGCTCGCGGCGCGCTGCACCAGGCGCCCGGCCGCCGCGTCGATCGCGCCCGCCGCCGGCAAAGGAGCTGGACCCAATCGGCTCGAGGCACGTGTGGGATCGGCGAGCGACACCAGCGACGGATCGGGCTCCGCGCCATCGTCGGCGTGAACGGCCAGTGCGAAGCTCCCCTCGTATCGATCGTCGGCTTCGGCACTCCAACCGATCCACGATACGAGGTAGAGGGCCTCGACCATCGCGACGTCGACGACTTCGAAGACGGCGTTGCGCAGGGCGAGTCGCTCGGCGAGGGCGCGCGCATGAGCGGGACGCGGCGGCTCGAGATCGGCTGAAAGCGAAGCCACCGCGACCTGAGCTCGCACCTGCTCTCCGAGCTTCTCGAGCAGCGGCGATCCGATGCCGCACGCGACGACGTCCTCGTGCTGCGCGGCGAGGCCGTCGACCAGCGTGCAGGTCTCGGGCAACCCCAGATCGCGGGCGAGCGCAGGCGGCAGCACGCTCGTCCACGCCGACTCCTCGGTGAGCTCGACGAGCGCGCCCTGGGCCGCGAGGGCGTCCGCCGCGAACCCCAGCGGGTCCGGAAGCTCTTGGTGCATCGGGATCGTCATGCTTCGAAGTCCTGGCGAAAGAGCACCTCGTCGAGCGCCCGTACGCGTTCGTAGCGGCCGCGCGCGGCAGCCATTTCTTCTGCGAGCTGATCGAAGCCGCGTACGACGTCTTCGTCGGCCCGCGCCGACGCATAGAGATCGAGGATTCGCTCCTCGAGATCGCGCTCGTCCGCGAGGTTGCCGAGCACCATGTCCATTTCGCCGACCACGAGCTCGAAGAGGTGAAGGCGCCGGTCGAGCACGTCGAGCACGCGGTCCTCGACCGTGCCGCGGGCACACAGATTGAACACGCGGACCTCGCCGGTTTGTCCCATGCGATGCAGCCGCCCGATGCGCTGCTCGATGAGCATCGGGTTCCACGGCAAATCGAAGTTGACGAGTGTCTGGCAAAACTGAAGGTTCTGCCCTTCGCCGCCGACGTCCGTGGCGAGGAGGACGCGCGCGCCGCCGCGAAAGCGCTCGATCGAAGCGTGTCGCTCATCGGCGCGCATCCCGCCGTGAAACGCGGCCGGCTCGACACCTCTCCTTCGCAGGTCCGCGGCGATGTGCTCGAGCGTCTCGCGGAAACGTGTGAACACGAGCACGCGGTCCGCACCGCTCACGATGTCGTAGAGAGCCTGGAGCTTACGGGACCCATCGACGCCCGCGGCAACGCGGGCGAGGTGCTTCGCCCGAGCCCGTAGCCCGGCAGTGTGCTTGTCACCACCGCCGATCCGCTCGAGCGTCGCCCGTACGGCAGCCGCACTCGAGCCCGCCTCGAGAAGCAGTGTCGTCGTCGCCATGCGGACCTTCGCGTCGGCAGCGCCGTCGCGCAGCATGCTGACGATGGCATCGTACAGCGCGCGCTCGGCGTCCGTAGGGTCGACAGCGACCGTGGTGACGTAGCGCGGGGGCAAGGCCAGCCCGCTCTGCGCTCGCGTATTGCGCACCATCACGTCGGCGAGCAGGCGACGCAGGCGCTCGGGGTCGCGGGGAGCCGTGGGGTCCTTGGGGTCGACGAACTGCCGGCGGAACTCGGCGGGCGTCGTGAGCTGCCCGGGCTTGAGGACCGTCACCAGGTTGTAGATCTCTTCCAGATCGGTCTCGACGGGCGTCGCCGTGAGCAGAAGCAGAAAGCGGCTCTTGATGCCGTCGACCAGTTTCCAGCTCGCCGTCTGCCGGTTCTTGACGTGGTGCGCCTCGTCGATGATCGCGAGATCCCAGGCGGCGCTCTGCACCATCGGAGCGTGCCGCGCACTCCGCGCGAGGGCGAGCGACGCCACGACGACGCCTTCTCCGCTCCAAAAGGCGTCGGGATCCTCGCGCAGCCGCGGGTCCTCGGTCGTGCGCGCGACGATGCCAGCTTTGTCGGCGAGCTCGCCCGCCCAATGGCGCACGAGCGCGGGCGGCGCCACGACGAGAACCCGCCTCGCCATGCCCCGCACCTGGTACTCGCGGAGTACCATGATCGCCTCGACCGTCTTTCCTAGCCCGACCTCGTCCGCGAGCAAGGCGCGCCCCCGCAGCACGCGCAGCACGCGACGCACCGTCTCGATCTGGTACGCGTGGGGGTCGACTCCACGAAGAGACGCCGTGCCGACGAGATCCTGGAAAGCGGCCGCTGCAGACAGGGCGTGCGCCCGCAATGCGAGCGAGATTGCGGTCGTATCCGACGAGGCTCGAACCATGGATCGCGTGAGAACGGCTAGGTCGAGCGGCAGGATGGCGAGGGGCGGTACGGGCACGGGCGGCGCCGGCGGCATGGGTGCTCCCGCGAAATGGCTGGCCAGCGCACGCGCTGCGACAGGCTCGGGCCGCGGCGGTACGGGCTGACGCGCGGCCGGCTCGGTGTGGGGCGAGATCGGGCGCGGCTTGGGGCGCGGCCGGACTTCGGACGAGGGGACCGGCGTCGGCGCCGGCGCAGGGGTGGTGCTATTCCACAGCGAGGCGGCTCGTTCGCGCGCGCTACGCGAGTCTACCGGCGAGACGAAGCCGTCGCGGACCTGAAAGCCTGCCGCGCTGGACGCGTCGAGCAAGCGCCGCACGAGAGCAGCATGCCCGCCGATCCGTGCCAGGCCGGAACGGAACAGCGTGTCGGCGACCAGGTACGCGGGAACCTGCGGATCCGCGCCACGAGCCGCGAGCCAGTGGCCGAGTGTGAGAAGATCTTCGTCCGGGAGCCCCTGAACGAGCTCGCTGCACGATTCGGGGCTCCGCCGCACAGGCCGCATGCGTCGAGCGACGACTTACGCAGGCTCGGCACGCGCGTCAACGCGGAAGCGCGCATCGCCTCGAACGTCCGACGCCACGCCCGCGGGTCGCTGTCGTCGAGGGTCTTGGCGAGTAGCAGGCGCACCACGTCGGAACGCTTCCACGAGGGCATGCGTTCGCGCGAGGTCACGAGGGCTGCCGCGTAGAGGGGTCGCTCATTGCCTCGGGTCTAACGTGCCTGGTCGGGCGACGGTTATGGCGCGCCGCCGTCCGCGGTTCGGGGCCCGATCTGGCAATAGCTCGGATACACCGATGGGATCGGCGGATACGGCTGTTTCGTCACGCGGAAGGGGTGGTCTTCCATGAACTGCCAGAGACCGGGGAGGATCTGCGGCGGACCGCTGATGTGACCGCCGTTCGTGTTGCAGTCCATCGAGAAGCCGCCATTCTTCGCGACGTCGGCCTCCCAGGACGCGCTCGCGACGGCGAAATCGACGGAGTGCCAGTAGAGGACGAGCGGCCCGGAAGTGCCCGAGGCGGGCGTGCCGGTCCAGACCTCGACGGCCCGACCGGCGAAAGTGAGCATCGTGGCGCTCGCTCCAGTCGCGAAGGCCGGGCACGTCCCGCTCACTGCGGGGATCATCGTCGGGCTCGCGCCGGGGGGGACGGTCGGTCCGGCCTCGGCGACCCCACCCGAGCCGGAGCCGCTTCCGGAACCGGAACCGCTGCTTGCGCGCGCATCCGTTCCGCCGCTGGATCCAGGCGCGCCGTCCGGCCCGAGGTCTGGGCCGCTGCTCGAACCCGGGCTGCCGTCGCCGATGCCGCTTCCGTCGCCAATCTCGACGGTGCCGCTGCTCTCGCCCCCCACGCCGCTCGCGTCCACGCCGCTCGCGCCCACGCCACTCGAGCCCACGCCGCTCGAGGCGGGACCGCCATCGGCGCCGACGCCGTCCGCCGGGTCCGGGACGTCGGGAAACCCCCACGAGGCTCGCGCAGGCCGCGACAACGAGGCACAGGCCGGCGATAGCAAGGACTCTCTTCACGATCAGAACGCCCCCCGGACGAGGACCTCGCCACCGCTCGGTCCGACGCTCGGCACCACGCGCCATGCGGACTCCGCGCCCTCGGACGCGTGGCCGCCCGTGAAGAAGAGGACGGCGCCTCCTGCGAGCAGCGCGCCGCCGGCGATGAAGGTGACGGTGGCGATCGTGCTGTCGGTGATTCCCGACGAGTGGTCGTCGAGGGCCCGCGCGTGACCCTCGGCAGAGCATGTCGCCGACGTGCCGCAATCGGTCGTCTGCTGGTTCTTCTTCGAGATGGCCATGAGGCCGAACACGCTGCCCACGCCCACTCCCGCGACGCCGGCGCCGCCCAGGACGAGGCCAAGGACCTTTCGCGTGCCCATTCCGCCGCCCGACGCGGGCGCCGGCGCGCCGGGAGCCGTGTTCTCCGTTCCCGGCGAGGGGGTAGGCACCGGAGGTGGCGCGGCCGGGCCGATGGCAATGCTTTCGTGGCGGCCCTTCTCTCCCTCGGTCAGGACAAGCCGTCGCGTGACCACGGGCTCGCCCGCGGCCTCGAACGTGAAGACGTGCTCGCCGACGTCGACGGCGAGCGCCGTCCCGTCGAGCTTGGACGCGAGCGGCTGGCACGTCGACCATGACCTTGACGGCGGTGACGTCGGCGCCGGTCGCGTCCTTTACGGTGAAAGCCACCGTGGGCTGGGCCTTGTCGACCTCGTCGAGCCGCTTGGCGCAGTCGTCGCGCACCATCGCCGGGCACTTCGGGTTCCCGCACAGACGCAGCTGCTCTCGCGCGGCCGCGAGCTTGCCCTCGCGCCGGAGCTCCTGCGCCTGGCCGTTGGCGTCGATGCACTGCTCCTTGGTCACGTCGGCGAACGCGGACGCCGAGAGGAGCATTGCAGCGGCCAGCGACGCGGTCAGGGCGCTCGAAGCGCGTCGCCGGCGGCGTCCGAGGGTCATAGGCACTCTTTCTTGAAGATGCGGTTGCCGTTGGCGTCGAAGTAGTAGGGCGGATCGCACTTGGCCGCGGGCGGCTCCGACGGCGCGGTCGGCGCGGTCGGCGCGACGGTGGCTACGGCCTGAGGCACCGGCTTCCTCTTCGGCGGCGATGCGGTGGCCACGGGCCTGGCGGTGCCCACGCCCCTTGCGGGAGCGGGGACGGTCGGCGAGGGCTCCGCGGAAGGCAAGAGGGCCGCGATCGGCGCCGCGCTGGCGATCGCCGGAACGGCCGCCGTGGGCGCCTCTGCGGTCGTTGCTCGCGGCGGGGCCGACGGCGACGGCGAGGGCACGGGCGCCAAAGTCGCCGTCGCCTGGGCGCCCTCGCCTTGTGGCGTGACGCGCTTCCACACGACGAACGAGCCGGCGATGGCGACGAGCAGGACCAGCGCCCCGAGGATGCCCGCGACCAGGCCCGCCTTGCCGCGGGGGCGGCCGGCTGCGCCGGGGCCGCCGGTAGTGCGCCCGGTGGCCGGCAGCGTGCCGGTGGAAATTCGCTCCCCTGACAGCTCCATCGCCGGCAAGGCGCCCGAGGCGTTCGTCGAGACGCGCGACCCCTGGAGGATGCCCGAGATGCGCTCGACCGTCCCGTGCGCGCGCTTCGGGGCGAACGGGAGGAGCGCCTGCGCCAGGTCCGCCACGGTGCGAAACCGGTGGCGGCGGTCCTTCTCGAGGCACTTCAAGACGGCGAGCTGGAGCTCGTTTGGCACGTCGGGCCGCAAGGTGCGCATGGCCGGCGGGGCTTCGTTGTTGATCTTGATGGCCAGCTCGGTGATCGAGTCGCCCTGGAACGGCGGCCGGCCCGAAATGAGCTCGAAGAGAATGACGCCGAGGGCCCAGATGTCAGTCTGCGCGTCGACGTCCTTCGACGAACGCAGCTGCTCCGGCGACATGTAGAACGGCGTGCCCATGAGCGAGGCGGTCTTGGTCATCGCCATGCTCGGCCCGCTCCCGGCCAAGGCCGCGACCTTCGAGATGCCGAAGTCGAGCACCTTGATCGAGAGCTGCCCGTCCGAGCGCTGCACGCAGAACAGGTTCGCGGGCTTGAGGTCTCGGTGAACGATGCCGAGCGCGTGCGCTTCGGCCAGGGCGACGCACGCCTGGAGCACGAAATCGACCGCTTGCTCGCTGGGGAGGGCGCCGCGCTGCTGGATCCACGCCGCGAGATCTCCCCCCTCGAGGTACTCCATCACCATGTACGGAGCGCCGTTCGGGAGGACGCCCACGTCGGTGACGCGCGCGACGTGCTCGCTCTTGATCTTCACGGCGGCGCGCGCCTCGCGGATGAACCGCGCGACGGCGTCTGCGTCGCCGAGCGACTGGGGGAGCAGGAACTTGAGCGCGACCCGCTCGTCGAGCTGAAGGTGATGCGCGGCGACCACGACGCCCATTCCGCCGATGCCGAGTACCCGCTCGACGCGATACTTGCCGTCCAGGATCTCCCCCTCCTGGACGCCGGCGACGCTTGGGTCCCCGTGATTCACACCCCACGATCTCATCGACCTGGCCACGGGCGTCAAGCGGGACACTCCGCAGCCCGAGGGCGACGGCGGCTAGTCCCCAGAACCTCGATCTTCGTCTCGGCCGACGAGCGCTCGAACCTTCTCGACCCAGCGGCCCGCGGCCGACCGTCCGAGAGCCCGGCCCTGCGCGAGCCACTCTCGCAGCGTCGGCGGCGACGGGGTCGCCGATGCAGACACGGGAACGGGCGCGCTGGCGGGCGCGGGAGACGGCGCGGCGGAAGCCACGGGCGTGTCCCGGACGGCCGGCGGACTGTCCCGCGGAATGTCCGATAGCCATCGCGTGATCGAGGAGACGCTCGGCCACACGCCGGGCACCTGCATGCGGAGCACCGCCTCGCGAACCAGATCCGGCGCGAGCGGGTCACCCGAGCCGGCGGCGTGCAGCTTCTTCGCGCGGGCCTTGCTGAGGAGTCGCGCCAGCGTGAGGCACCGCGCGAGATCCTCACCCTCGATCCATAGCCAGCGCGCGTTCGGCAGGCGCTCGAAGGCGGACCTGCGCTCCTGCACCGTCTCCCAGGTGCTCGGAAACTCGAAACGCTTCTCGCGCACGACGACGACCTTGGTGCTCCGCGCGAGCTCGGCGGCCTTCGCCAGCGTCGCGGCCACCGAACCGTGGTGAGTCGAAGTCAGGTACACCATGGCCAGCTCGTGCCCCGGCGCCTTGACCCAGGTCGTCACGCGATCGCGCTCGGTCCTGTGGCTGATCGCCAGGTGCGACGCGATACCCAGCGCGCTCGTCAACGCCTCCGCGAGCTCCGCGGCGTCGAAGGCGAGATTCGATCGGTCCTTGTCTCGTTGCTCGGCGCACACGCGCTCGTATTCGTCGTTCCAGAGGGCGCCCATGCCGGCGCCGACGCCGGAATGCGGCGAGTCGAGGCCCTCGAGCCGCACGGGCTGTCCGGAGATCGCGCGGGCGAGCGCCGAGAGCAGAATCCGCGGAGTCATCCCGGGCGCGCCGAGGAGCTGATCCAGTTCGACGGCGGACAGCGGGCTCGGGAAACGCGCTTTACGCTGCGCTCCCTCCATAGGCACCAGCCGCTGGTGCCACGCGCGCAGCAGGAGCTCTCGCTCCTTGCGATCCGGCGCTTCGAGGACGAACGTCTCGTGCGCGAGGCGCGTCTTCTGCGGGAGGCTCAGCCTAGGCTCGATGTACTGCATCCACTCGCTCGTGAGCGCCAGCTGCACGACCGTGAACGCGGGCAGCGAGTCGACGATCTCGCTCACCAGGTTGCCGTAAGCCAGGACGCGCGTGTCGTCGTCGCCGGCCAGATTCTCGAGCTGATCGAACGTCAGGACGACCGGCGCCACCGGCGCCGCGAGCACGCCGACGATCCGCAGCACGTGAAGGACGTCTCCCTCGCCGAGGCCCGATGAGGCGCCATCGGCCCCGGCGCGCGGCTCGCGACCGGAGAGCCAGGCGAGTTCACTCCACATCGCCGAGGGCTCGCGTCCGCGCAGCTCGATGAGGGCGCGCACGAGATGCGCCGCCGGGGCCACCTCGGGGATCCGCGAGACGACGGCGCCGACCGCCGCCTCCGCGCCTCCCGCCGCCGCCCAGTGCGACACGATGGCGTCGAGCTGCGTCCGGTCCGCGCCGTGCACGGGGAGGCAAAGCTGATCGATGACCGCCGCGAGGACATCGCGAAGCGTGACGGTCAGGCCGAAGTAAGGGCGCAAGAGGACGAGCGTCGGCCGCGAGTCGGCCTGGTGCGACAGCCGCGAGAAGAGATGGGTCTTGCCGCCGCCCGCCGGTCCGAGGATGGCGATGGCCTTCGACGCGACGTTCTCACCGGCCTGCGCAGCGAGCCGCACGCGCTCGATTCGCTCGAGGAGGTGCGTCGAGACGCGCGCGTTGAGCGCGGGCACGTCGACGAAGTCTTCTGCGAACGGCGTCGCCTGCAGTGAGATCTCCTCCGCCATCGTCATCAGTGGTTCCCTTTCGCGTCGCGGACAACGACCCAGGACAGGCGCGTCCCCATGGGCCCAGGGGGACAGAGCTCGGCGTCCTCACCCGACAGCCGGCCCATCCCGCTCTCCGGCTCGAGCTCGAAGAGACCTCTCGCTGCGCCGTCGATCAGCGCTCGCTTGCCCTCTTCCACCGGGGTTCCCGTAGCGCGCAAAAGTTCGGGGACCCGGATCGGGAGCGAGGTCTCGCGGGACCGCTTTCGAATCTCGCGCGCCAACGCCTCGACGAGCGGGGAGGACTCTGCCTGGCGCAACGACTCCGCCTGCGGCGCCGGCGCCGAGTCGCTCGCCGGCACGATCCACCGCGCCAGCGGCGCGCTCACATCCCCGCGCAGGACGGTCGGGCGCATTCCGCGTGCGGGTCGCGCCCGGCGCACCAGCTTCTCGACCTTCGACAAGCAGCGGAGGAGCTCGGCCAGATCCATCGCATCCAGCACGTCCCCGCTCGGAGCCACCAGGCCCGGCCCGGACTCACGCACCACGTCGACCAGCGCCCCTCGTCGAACGAGACGCTCGGCGGCCTCCTTGACCTCGCGAGCCGAAGCGCCGGCCACGCGCCGCTCGAGCCCCTTCCTCGGCAGGAACCCGCCCTTCGCCAGGTCGAGCAGCTGCGCCTCGAGGGGCCGACGAACGCTCGAGCCCACCTCGAGCCCGCGCGCAACGAGTCGTGGAGCGATCGCGGGAAGATGGCGCTTGATCGTCCGGAGCTCGCCGCGGGGGACCGCCCCGTGCGTGCGCACCAGATCGTCGACGCGGCTGACCAGCGCGTCGAGGTCGATCGAAGTCCGTGCCATGGCCATCTTTAGCATCGAGCGGCGCCGAAACGCACGCAGAGCCGGCGCCCCCGAGGGCGGGCAAACGGTGTCGACGCCGGGTGGGCGGGACTTCCCCTGGGGACCAGAGGTTTCGTGCGGCAAGGGTCCGTTCGCCCCCCCCGCGTGCGTTTGTGGCGGTAGTAACGGGGTGCTACCGAATGGATATGTCCGTACGGCGACCCCGAGGACCTCGCGGCCATCGCGGGTGCGCTCGGCAAACGCCTTGTTCTTCACCGGCCTTGTTTCCGCGCGCGCGACGTCCCGTCCTCAGCAGCATCCGAAGGACGCACTCCTGGCGAAGCCGAACGGTCAGCTCGCGCAAGGGAGACGTCCGTCGCCGAGGAAGGCCGATCCGCTCGCCCCAATGAGCCAATCGTCGGCGGCGTAGCCCCATCAGCTCACCTGAGGAATCCGTCCCTCAGCGAAGCGGCCCAATCCGCTCGCCTGAGAGACCCGTCCCTCAGCGAAGCGGCCCAATCCGCTCGCCTGAGAGACCCGTCCCTCAGCGAAGCGGCCCAATCCGCTCGCCTGAGAGACCCGTCCCTCAGCGAAGCGGCCCAATCCGCTCGCCTGAGAGACCCGTCCCTCAGCGAAGCGGCCCAATCCGCTCGTCTCAGAGACGCGTCGCTCAGCGAAGCAGCCCGATCGGCTCGCCCGACCGTCGAGCCGGTCAGCGAGGAGAGCCCACGCCTCCACGAAGCCGATCGCCCGGTCAGCGCGAGCAATCACCCTACCCCGCCGAAGGATGCGGCCCTTGGCGAAGCTCGTGAATCTCTCGGCGCGAGAGACCCGGTCACGAGCGAAGCCGACCGCTTCGCGCGCGATCCCCTGCACGTAAGGGGTCGGAATCTCAGGCGAAACAACCTGATCGGTGCTCTAGCACGGTAGGCTCAGCGGCCAGCCGATCTGTGGTTGCGTATAGGTCGCGAAGGCAGCCACCAGAACGCAAATGAACAGCGCCGAGCGCCTTACGGCCTCGTTCATCGCGAACGATGAGAACCGATTCCATGTGGAGATCGGTTGACGCAGTGCAGGAATGGCGGCGGCCTGCTGAATCATTTCATCCAGATGTCGCAGCGCGTCCCCCGTGCTGGCACCCATACTTCTTGGGCCGAGATCATCGGTCGCGCGCGAGTCGCTCACGTCCCGAACCCCTCTCACGGCTCTGCGCTCTCTCTGCGCCTCTGCGGCCCATCTCCCTCTCCTCCGGAGTGAGCGGCATGGCCTCCAAGCGGAGCGCGTGGCGGCTATGGCGCGAGTTCACCCGCAGCCTCGGCGACGCCGGCGACGACCGTGCGCGGCTTGCGCAGGTGCGCGAGGTCCATCGGCGTGGCCAGCGTGCCGTCGGGCAGTCGCTTGCCGAGCGCGACGCGCACCGCGCGGTTCGGGAGCTCGGGATCGAGCACCGCCTCGACGACCTCGGAGATCTTCACGCCGCCCGAGCCGCGCACGTCGACCTCGACGGCCAGCGTGACGAGATCGCCGGTGATGCCCGCCCGCGACAGGCCGTCGAGGGCCTCGGGCTTGACGGCGATCGTGCGCAGGAAGTCGCGGACGTCGACCCGCTTGCCGATGCCGTCGATGCGCCGCACGACGAGGAGCTCGGAGGCGGCGAGCCCCAGCGCGATCCGCTCCCGCAGCCAGTCTTCGCCGCCGCGCTCGGCCAGCGCGGCGCGAGGGATGCCGACGGCGTAGCGGGCGGTGTCGATCACCCTGGAGATCCCCGGATCGTCTGGCCCGAGGCGCTGGCCGCGCACGAACCGCAGGCCGGGCTGCGCGCCCGCGGTGAGGTCGTCGAGCACCGCCTCGGCGTCGACGTCGGCGGCGAGCTTCATGTCGACCACTTCGCACAGGCTCGAGACGCCCAGCGACAGCGCCGGGCTGAAGACCATGTCCGGCTTCGGGTGGAACCCCGACGAGTAGAAGAGCGGCAGCTCGAGGCGCCGGAACGAGCGAGGCAGCGCGCGGATCACGTCGAGGTGCGACAGGAACGCCGCGGCCCCGATCTTCTCGTAGACGAAGCGGTAGCGCCGCGCCTCGCTCTGCACGATGCGCGGAGGGGGCCCCTTCGCGCGCGGCTGCGGCTTCGCGGCGGGCGGGCGCGGCTCCTCGGCGCCGAGCGTGCGCAGGTACACGAGGCGCTGGTCGCGCATCGCCGACAGGTCGCAGGCGACGCCGCAGTCGTAGCAGACGAGCTTCTTGTCCTCGGCGTTCGCGGCGGCGAGGTTCGTCGCGTGCACGAACGCGCCGGCGACCTTCCCGCACGGGAGCGAGAGCCGGTTCTTCAGCGCCTTGCGGTACTCGCGGAGCAAGAAGCCCTCTTCGAGGCCCACGTCGATGTGGTCCCACGGCAGGCGCGCGGTGACCGGAATGGTCCCGAGGTACGTCGCGGGGTCGATGCCTTCGGCGCGGAAGGCCGCTTCCCAGATGGGCATCTTCTTCTGGTCTTCCCACGAGTCGAAGCGCGCCCCGGCGCGGTACGCGCGCTCGAGCACGGCGCCGAGCGGGCGGTCGCCGCGGGCGAAGACGCCCTCGAGCCACGACGTCTCGGCGTCGTGCATCTTGAGCTCGACGTTCGCGGCGCGCGCCTCTTGTTCGAGCCAGCCCTGCTTCTCGCGGATCGAGGCGGGCGCGTCCATCGCGCACCACTGAAACGGCGTGTGCGGCTTGGGCACGTGCGTCGAGACGCTCACGGTCACCTTGGGCGAGCCCGGCGCGCCGAGCTCCTTCTTCACGCGCTTGCCGATAGCGCGCGCCCGGCCGCCGACGCGCGGGATCTCGCGGACGTCTTCTTCTTGCTCGGTCGGGAGACCGATCATGAAGTAGAGCTTCATCGTCTGCCAGCCGCGCGAGAAGACGCGCTCGGCGGTCTCCCAGAGTTGCTCCTCGGTGACGTTTTTGTTGATGACGTCGCGCATCCGCTGCGAGCCGGCTTCGGGCGCGAAGGTGACGCCCGTGGCCCGCACGCGCGCCACGTCGTCGAGCACGTTTTCTTCGAGCCCGTAGGCCCGCAAGCTCGAGACGCCGAGCGAGACGCGCTTGGGCGTGAGCGCGTCGGCCACCTTCTTCACCAGGGGCGCGATGCACGAGTAGTCCGCGGTCGAGAGCGACGTCAGGCTCGCCTCGTCGTACCCGGCCTTCTTGACCGCGCTGACCACGGTGTCGACGATCTGCTGGGGGTCGCGCTCGCGAACGGGCCGGTAGATCATGCCGGCCTGGCAGAAGCGACACCCCTCGGTGCAGCCGCGCGCGATCTCGATCGACATGCGGTCGAAGATCGCCTCCGGCCCGCCGATGGGCGAGTCGTCGGGGAAGGGAAAGCGATTGAGGTCGTCGACGATCGTGCGCACGACCGGCAGCGGCGCGCCCTCGACGCGCGCGCGATCGACCACGGTGAACCCCGTGTCGGGCTCGACCTTCGTGTCGTAGAGCGCGGGCACGTACACGCCGGCGAGGCGCGCGATCGCGTGAAGGCGCTCGACCCGCCGGACGCCGGCCTGCTTCGCCCGCGTCCACACCAGCGCGACCTCGCTGGTGCGCTCTTCGCCGTCGCCGATGACGATCGCGTCGACGAACGCCGAGAGGGGCTCGGGGTGCGTGGCCGACGGGCCGCCGGCGAGGATCAGCGGGTCGTCTTCGCCACGCGCCTCGCTCCGGAGCGGGATGCCCCCGAGGTCGAGCATCGTGAGCACGTTGGTGTACGTCAGCTCGAACTGCAGCGAGAAGCCGACCACGTCGAAGTCGCGGAGCGGCCGCGCGCTCTCGCTCGACACCAGCGGGAGCCCCCGCGCGCGCAGCTGCGCCTCCATGTCGAGCCACGGCGCGTACGCACGCTCGGCGAGCGTGCGCGGGTCGTCGTTCAGGATCTTGTAGAGGATCTTGAACCCCAGGTGGCTCATCCCGATGTCGTAGACGTCGGGGAACGCGAGGCAGACGCGCGCCTCTACCGAGCCCCAGGCCTTTCGCCGCGCGCCGAACTCGCCTCCCAGGTAGCGCGCCGGCTTCTGCACCAGGTGCACGAAGGACGCATACGGATGTTCAGCGGCGTCGAGCGCGGGTTCGGACATCGGGAACCCCCCCGGTGTAGCGCCTTCAGCGCTCGACCACCATGGCGATGCCCTGGCCGACGCCGATGCAGAGGGCGGCCATTCCCCGCCGGGCGCCGCGCGCCTTCATGGCCCAGACGAGAGTCCCCAGGATGCGGGCGCCGCTCGAGCCGATGGGGTGACCGAGCGCGATGGCGCCGCCGTTCACGTTGACGCGGGTGGGATCGAGCTCGAGGCCGCGGATGCAGGCGAGCGCCTGCGACGCGAAGGCTTCGTTCAGCTCGACCAGATCGAGCTCGCTCGACTTGAGGCCGGCGCGGACCAGCGCCTTGGTGCCGGCGGGGATCGGGCCCTCGCCCATGGTGTTCGGGTGCACGCCGGCGGTCGCGTTCGATACGATGCGCCCCAGCGGCTCGAGACCCTGCGCGCGGACGGCGTCGCCGCTCGCGAGGAGCACCGCGGAGGCCCCGTCGTTGAGGGGCGAGCTGTTGCCCGCCGTCACCGTGCCGCCCTTGCGGAACACCGTGGGCAGCTTGGCGAGCGCCTCGAGCGTCGTGTCGCCCCGCGGCGACTCGTCTTTCGCGAAGAGCACCGGCTCGCCCTTCTTCTGCGGGACCTGCACCGGCACGATCTCGCGATCGAACACCCCCGCGGCCACGGCGGCCGCGGCCTTCTTCTGCGACGCCACCGCGAAGGCGTCTTGCTCTTCGCGCCCGATCTTCCACTTGGCGGCGACCTCTTCGGCCGTCTCGCCCATCGACATGAGCGGGAAGCGCTCGGCCATCTTCGGGTTCTCGAAGCGCCAGCCCAGGGTGGTGTCGAACACCTTCGGCGCCGTGCGCGAGAACGCCTCGTCCGTCTTGCCGAAGACGAACGGCGCGCGCGTCATGCTCTCGACGCCACCCGCAACCGCCACGTCGGCGTCGCCCGTGGCCACCCGGCGCGCCGCGTCGCACACCGCCTCGAGGCCCGACCCGCAGAGGCGGTTCACGGTGACGGCCGGCACCTCGAACGGCAGCCCCGCGAGGATCACCGCCATGCGCGCGACGTCGCGGTTGTCTTCGCCCGCCTGGTTTGTCGCGCCGAACGTGACCTGCTCGAGCCGCTCGATGAGCGCCGCGTTGCGACGCCCGAGCGCGACGAGCACGTGGGCCGCGAGATCGTCGGCGCGAACGGTCGCGAGCCCGCCCCGAAATCGCGCGATGGGAGTGCGCACGGCGTCGACGATGAACACTTCGCGAAGGCTGGTCATGGCGCGGCCGAGCTTAGCGCATGCGCTGGCTCTGTCTCTCCCCGGGCGTCAGGCGCGCGTCAGGCCGGGGCCGCGCGGAGGTCCGCGAGAGAGGCACCGCACGGACAGACCTCGGGGACGTGCGCCTTGTGAAAGACGCGCTCGCACCGCGGACACACGCGCGCGTCGGGCTCGTACGAGATCACCTTGCCGCTCTCGGCGCAATGTCGGCCGACCACCTGGGGAGGCTCGAGCGGGAGCGACTGCCCCGCGTCGGCCAGCGCGTCCGGGAGCGCCGCGTCGGTGGGCACGTCGACCACGGCCGGGACGCGCACCCGCGCCTCTTTCGCGATCCAGGCTGCGGCCTGCGGGTGGCTCCCGAGGGGCGCGTCGAGTGTCATGGCGACGCCCGCGTCGTCCTTCCCGGTGACGCGGACGGTCTCGTCGCGCCACTCGACGCGCTCGATGGCGTACCAGGGCATGCGCCGCACGCCGCTCTTCTCGACCGCGAGGCCGCTGTCGCCGACGCGCAGGATCGGCTCTGCGCTCGTCCCGATCCAGATCGCGATCCCGGCGAGCACGGCGCCAGCCGCGAGGATGTAGGGCGCCGCCTTGAGCGGGTCGGGGCCCGCGTCCGACAGGAGCGCGCCGAACTGCTCCCACGCGCCCGCCCCCATCAGCAGCGCGCCGGCGGCGCCGAACACGTAGACGACGCTCGGTTGTGCGCTGGCGCGCGGTTCGAAGCGCCGTTCCCGCCTCGGCCGAGCCTTCGCAGCCCCCTTGGCCGACTTCGTCTTCTTCGCCATCCGGCCGACGACCTTAGCCGGATTCGGCGCCAGGGCCAGCAGGGTTCGCGGTCACATCGCGCGCGATCTCGTCGTAGAGGTAAGCCGCGCTCTTGATGCCGAGGTGGTAGTTCTCGAGGTCGAGCCACTCGTTCGGCGCGTGCGAGTTCTCGTCGGGCTGTCCGAAGCCCATGAGCAGGCACGGCTTGCCCGTCGCGTCGGCGATCGTCCTCACGAAGGGAGCGCGTTGAGAGGGTTGGCTGGACACCGACGGCACGCGGACCCACTCGACGAGCTCGCGGACGAAGCGCTCGCGATGGGCGTCGATGAACCGGATCGCCTCCGACGCCTCGGGCTCGCCCTGCGAGCCACTCTGCGAGCCACTCACCAGCGCGCCAGTTTATCCGGCATGACGGTCACTTGGCGAGGAGCGCCAGCGCCTCGCGGAGGAGCTCGGGCAGAGGCGCCGCGTGAATCCGGTCGCCGATCGTCGCGACCACGCGGTCGGCCTCGGCGGGGCGAAAGCCCATGCCCGTCAGCGTGGTGCGCAGGCGCTCTTCGTCGTCGCCCGCCGTGCGCGGCGCGGCCGGCCCCGTGCCCACGGGCACCGTGACGTGAACGGGCGCGAGAGGGAGCTTGTCTCTCAGCTCGAGCAGCAGGCGCTCGGCGATCTTCTTGCCGATCCCCGACACCGACGTGAGCGCCGAGAGGTCCTTGCGCGCGATGGCGCGCGCGAGCTCCGCGGCCGGCAGGGCGCCGAGCACGGCGACGGCGATCTTCGGCCCGACGTTCGACACGCCGAGGAGCGCCCGGAAGGCCAGGCGCTCGCCCTCGTCGGCGAACCCGAAGAGCGCGAGCGCGTCTTCGCGCACGTGGGTGTGCACGAAGAGCGTCACTCGCCCCGTGTCGTCGGGGCGCGCCCGACCCAGCGTGCCGATGGGCGCGGCGAGCTCGTAGCCGACGCCGCCCACGTCGAGCACGATGCTGCCGTCGGCCTCATGGGCGATCACCTTGCCGGTCAGCCGGCCGATCATGCGGGCACGGTATCACGCGCCTGAGAAGAGCGCGGGCGATGGTCGGACCGACCGCTAGTTGTCCGGGGCGCCCGCGGCGATCCAGCCGCTGATGAGGGCCATCTTGTCGGGGTCGAGGGTCATTCCGAGGTACGGCATCGACGTTCCGCAGGGCGTGTTCGGAGTGCACGTCAGGGCGGTGCACGTCCCCTTGGCGCAGTCGGACGCGAAGGCGTTCTGGCCGCCGGACGTCCAGTTCGCGTCGAGCTTCAGCCAGAGGTAGCTCTTCGCGTCGTCCTTGGCCGTCACGAGGTCCAACGCGGGGTCTTCGATCGCGCTGACACCGACCAGCCCCTTGTAGACCTGCGCGATGATCGCGGGCGTGTTGGCGGTGCTGTCGCCCAGATACAGGTTCGCTTCGCCCGTGTTGCCCGGCTGCCCGTGACACGCGGAGCTGCTCGTGCAGCTCGCGAGGAAGATCGGCATCACGTTCGTCGCGAAGGAGACGGTTCCCGGCGCGCCGCCCCCGCCGTCGGGCGACTGCGAGGGCGAGCTCGAAGAAGAACAGCCGATCGTGGCGAGGGCCCACACTACGAAGATCGAAGCCAAAAGGGGCCGCATACGGTCCGCCACGTCGTCCCGGGTACGGGCGGGACTAGTTGTACTTCGCGCCCTGCGTGATCCAGTTGTTGATCGTGTCGACGCTGCTCTGAGCGAGTTGCACTCCGTTCCAGGGCATGAAGACTCCGCAGGGCTTCTGCGTCGTGCACCCCAAGACGCAGAGGGGGGTCGTCATCGCGCACTCGGAGTCCAGGGTGTCCTGGTCGCCGACGACCTTGTGCGAGAGATAGCTCTTCGACGGTTCGCCTATCGTGACGAGCGGCATGCCCGGGTCCTCGACGGACGCGACGCCGACAAGACCCATGTACGTCTGCATGATGGTGGTGGGCGTATTGGTGGTGTGGTCTCCGAGATACAGGTTCTCTTCCGACGAGTTATTCATCTGCCCGTGGCACGCGCCACTGATTGTGCAGCTTGCAACGAAGATCGGCATCACGTTTTTCGCGAACGAGACATCCGTCGGTACCGTGACAACGGGCGGGCCCGAAGGAGACGAACAACCGGTCGAGGCGAGCGAGGCGAGCGAGGCGAGCGAGAGGATGGCCGAGCCTGCGACGACGGCAAGAGAAGAGAGAATGGTCCGGGTGCGGTTCATTACATCGTCCTTTCGTGGCGCACCTTAGCAGACCCACGCCGACCTCAAGGTTTGCGCTGCCTTGGCGTTACGCGAGACCGCTGCGAGACAGCGACGCAGCGCGCGAGATGGGGCGGAGCGCCGCAGCAGCGAGAAGCGCGAGCACAGGTGTGACCACCACGTGATAGCGGTCCTCACCGAAAAAGACGGCGTGAGTGAACAACGTCGTCGCGAGGAGCGAGAGCGCGAGCCGCATCGCGGAGGGCGCGCCGGGACGCCCCGGTAGCGGCAACCAGGGAACCCCCGCGGCGAAGACGGCGAGCGGCCAGAACGACGGCGAGTCGGTCGAGAGACCCACCACGACGAGCCCCGCGACCGCCGCGAGGAGCGCTCCTTGCGTGGCGGCAGCCCGCGAGCTCCGCGTGATGGGATACGCCACGGCTCCTAGCGCGGCCGCGACGAGCAGGAGGCGATGCGCGAGCGTCGTGGCCTCCCGCGCGCCCTCGCGCGTCTCCGCCGGCCACGCCTCGGGTCGCGCTTCGTGGAGGTACTCGACGGCGAACGACTCGTGATCGAACGTGAACCCGAGTTTCGCCGGTACGAGCGCGAGCCAGTGCCAGGGCCGGGCGGCGATCTCGCCCAGCCCGTACTTCAGCCAGCAGCGGTCTTGCTCCACTTGACCGGTCACATCGCGGCACCCGTCGCTCGAGCGCAGAGTCTCGAAGCGACCGGTCGCACGAGGGAATGCGCCGATGGCGAGGTTCCAGCCGCCGTTGGTGCTCACGAGCGCGCAGCCGTCCATGACGCGGCAGTTGCGGGCGGTCCACGGCAACACCGGGAGCAGCGCGATCGCGATCGCGGCGACCGCGGCGATCGCTCGCCATCGCCACCCGCCCGCGAGCCAGCGCCCGGTCCCGCCCGCGGGCCAGCGCCCGCTCCTCGGAGCGTCGCTCGCGACGGCCACGGGCGCCGGGCGGGCGGAGCCGCCGGCGATGCCTGCGAAGGCGCCCAGGAACGGAGCGCAGAGGAGCGCCTGGGGGCGTACGAGCGCCGCGACGCCGAGCATGAGCGCGCCGGCCACGAGCCCCCGCGCGGGCCGCCGATCGCGGACCGCCAGCCAGAACGCCGCGAGCGTGAGGAGCGCCGCGAGGGGCTCGGTCATCACGAGCGCCGCGTAGAGAATCATCCCCGGGTGAAGCGCCACGAGGAGACCGGCGGCCCGCGCGCGCGCCGGCGAGAGCGCGTGGCGCGCCAGGCCCCATGTGACGACGGCGAGCGCCGCGCCCGTGAGCGCGTTGGCCACCGACGCCACGGCGTGGCTGGCGCCGAGCACGCGATAGAAGGCCGCGAGGAAGCCGCTGTAGCCGACGGGGTAGTGACACCACGGGTGCCACACCAGGGCGCCGGCCACGGCCCGGTCGTCGGAGTACCCGAAGCCCGCGGCGATGCGGCGCGCGCCGAAGTCGTAGTAGTGCCCGTCCCACACCGGCTCGCCGGACCACGCGAGGCTCACTGCGGCGCGGGGGACGAGGGCGACCACGAAGAGCAACGCGCCGAAGAGCGCGTCGCTCACGCGAGCTCCTTGCCTCGCGCCGCCATCTCTTCTCGCATGCGCCGCAAATACGTCTTTTGCACGTGGAGCGGATCGACGCGCAGGTGCTTCGCGAGCTCGACCAGGAAGCCGCGCGTGTACACGATCGCGGGCAGATCTTCGAAGCGCTCTTCTTCGATCGCCTGCAGGTGCGCGCGCGCGATCTTGGTCCTGGCGCTGATCTCGACCAGCTCGATGCCCTGCGACTCGCGCACTTTGCGGAGGAGCGAGCCGGTGAACTCGGTCTCGGGGCCGATCTCGCGCTGAAGCTCTTCTTGCAGCATGAGCTGCTCGGCGTCGAGCGCCGGCCGCGTCGCGCGCGCCGAGTAGACCTCGGGCTCGGGCTCGGGGAACGTGGAGAGGTCGTAGGCCCGCCGGCGCACGAGGTCGAGCAGCGTCTCGTAGGCCTCGTCGAGCTTGCGCTGGGCGACGCCGAGGGCCGGGCCGTCGAGGAGCGAGACGGTCGCGAGGCCACCCGACGCGTAGATCTCGCGCTGCCGCTTGTAAGCGCGCCGGATCTCTTCGTCGCTCGCCGAGCGCGTCACGCCGAGGACGGAGTAGAGGGTCGGGTCGTCGATCGGGATCGAGACCGACGGTCCCCGCTCGACCTTCGAGGTCGTGAGCGCCAGGACGCGGCGCGCGATGCGCTCGATGTTCCGGGCGCTCTTGCTGGCGGGGCTGTCGACGAGCAGCGGCTTGTTGCGCCTCACGGTCAGCCATACCGTGTCGTCGTGCTCGACGTGCCCGAGCTCGTCGAGAGCTACGCCGAAGTGCCGCGACACGAGCCCGCTCATCCACGCCCCGAGCTCGGTGTCGGTTCGCACGCGGGTCTGGTTGACCACGAGCTGCACGCGCATCGCCTGCGCCTCGGCCCACGCGATCTCGGCGACGGTCTTGTCGGTCCGGGCGAGCCTTTGAACGAGCTCGATCGGCGGCGGCAGCATGCCGATGTCGGCCAGCGCCCGATCGAGGATCGACAGCCGCAGCTTGTCGCGGACGAGCGAGCGGCGGAGCCGATGACGGAACGCGGCGCGCAGGAAGCGGTACGTGGTCTCGATGGCCGGAGGCTCGGGCACCGTGACCGCGATGGGCACGTCGGCCGCGAGCATCAGGTCGAGCGCGAGGTCGCCGTGGCCGGGACCGACGTCGACCACGAGGTACTCGGCGTCGAGAGCGCGCAGGGCCTTCAGCCAGCGCGACTTGCGCCCGGCGCGGAGGGTCAGCCCGGGCATGACGGCGTCGTGCGCGGCGGGCAAGAGCCAGAGGCCCGGCACGCTCGTCGGCGCGAGCGCGGCGCGGAGCGCGTCGGTGCCCCGGTGGGTCACGTCGGGCTCGATGCGACCAGCCGCGAGGCCGAAATGAGCATGGAGGTTCGACCCGCCGGCGTCGGCGTCGACGAGCACGACGGTCTTGCCCAGCTGCGCGAAGTACACCGCGAGGTTGACCGCGACCAGGCTCTTGCCGACGCCGCCTCGCCCCGCTCCGACCGCGATGAAACGGCCCGCGCTCATGCCGGACTCGCCGGCACCATCCGTGCGCGGCGCAGCAGCCCGAAGATTCGCGCCCCGAGCTCGGGCGCGCGAAAGGGCTTCGTCACGTAGTCGTCAGCCCCCGCGGCGAAGGCGTCGACCACGTCTTGAGACGCCGTGCGCCCGGACAGAAAGAGGATCGGCAGCATCGCGTGCGCCGGGTCCTTGCGGAGCACTCGACAGAGCTCGAGCCCGTCCATCCCCGGGAGGTTCCAGTCGAGCACGACCAGATCGAACTCGCCGCCGCGGAGGCGATCGAGCGCCGCTTCGGCGCTTCCGGCCGAGTCCACGACGAGTCCCACGGCTTCGAGCATCGCGCCCACGAGCTCGCGGACCTCGGGCTCGTCGTCCACGAGGAGGACGCGCGCGTACGGCGCGAGCGGCGCCGTCGCTCCCCCGAGCGTGCCCGGAGACGCGGGCATCCGGGCCGCGCCCGACCCCATCGCAGGGCGCACCGGCTCCGCCACGACCTTCGACGCCGCCAACATGCGGACGCTCCCGGCTTCCGCGAAGTCGACGAGGCGCTCCCAGTCCCTGCGGTCGAACGCGAGCACGGGCGTGCCGGGGCCGCGGAGGAGAGCGCGCGCCGCCGAGGCCGTGGCGCGGCGCCTGTCGCGCTCGCCGACCACCTCGAACATCGCGAGCACCCATTCGCCCTCGGCCACGGTCTCACCCCTCGGGAGGGCGAGCTCCTGGTCCCCTTCGCGGAGGGCGCGCGCGAAGGCGGGCGACCCGTCGAACCGGAACACGATGTTGCGCAAGGCACCCGCCAACGTACTACAGCGAGCCGCCAGCGCGACAGACGCGCCGGGCGACGAGGCGCGGCCAGCGACCGCCGACGAGCACCGACGAGCACCGACGACCACCGACGACCACCGACGACCAAGCCTACGGTCCAACCTACGGCCCGCCCGACGAGACCGGAGACGGCACCGGGCGAGAGCGGCTATTCTGCGCGACGACATGCGCATCACCGTTCTCGGTGCGGGGTACATGGGCAGCGCGATGGCGTGCGTCGCCCGGCGGCGCGGGCACGACGTGCACCTCTGGGGCACGTGGCTCGACGACGCGATGCTCGACCCCTGCGAGCGGGGCGAACCGCACCCGCGCCTCAAGCAAACTCTCGACGGAATCGTCCTCTTTCGGGCCGCGCGCCTGAGCGAAGCGCTCGGCGGGGCCGAGCTCGTGATCCACGCAGTGAACTCCGAGGGCGCGCTCCCCGTGATGACCCGGGCCGCGGACCACCTGCCCGACGTGCCGGTCCTCAGCGTGTCGAAGGGGCTGCTCGAATCGAAGTCGACGGGGCGAATGGACCGGATCGACGTGGTCGTGTCGGAGCACCTCGGCCGCGCCGTGCGCTTCGTGCACGCCGCCGGGCCCGCGAAGGCCATGGAGGTCGCGCGGGGCGTGCTCACGTGGATGTCGTTCGCCGGCCCGGCCCGCAGCGCCGGCCGCGCGCCCCCCGCGGGAGACGAGGTCTTCTGCGCGCGCGCGCTCGAGGGCGAGGGGCTCGTGGTGAGCACGAGCAACGACCTCGCGGGCGCGGAGCTCTGCTCGGCGCTCAAGAACGCGTACGCGACCGGCCTCGGCCTCTGGGACGGGTTCGTCGGAGCCGACGCGCACAACGCGCGCGCGGCGGCGTTCACGCAATCGATCGTCGAGATGCGAGCGCTGGTGATCGCCGCGGGCGGGCGCGCAGAGACCGTGTACGGGCCGGCGGGCGTCGGCGATCTTCACGTGACGGCCGCGGCGGGCCGGAACCGCGCGTTCGGCGAGCGGGTGGGCAAGGGGCGACCGGCGCGGGAGGTCGCGGCCGAGATGCTGGCCGCCGGCGAGCTCACCGAGGGCTACCCGGCCATCGCGACGGCGTGGCGCTTCGCCCGGGAGCGAGCGGTCGCGCCGTTGCCGCTGCTCGCGGCGTTGCACGCGATCGCCTGGGAGGGCGCGGCGGTGGGGCCGGCGCTGCAGAACTTCGCTGCCGAGTGGGCCGCGTCTATTTCGACGCCGGCGGCGACTTCGACGGATCGCTGAAGACGCCGCCGTCGAGGTTCGCGGCGATGCGTTGCCGCACGACCTCGTCCTGTTTGTCTTGCTTGATGACGGCGTCGAGAATCTGTTGACGCGAGAGCGCGCTCGTCGGAAACGCGCTGGCGTTCGGGTGCTTGTCGGCCCAGTCGAGGTAGGCCTGCCAAGCCGTCTTCGCGTCGTCCCACTTTCGCTGGCGCTCCTTGAGGTCGGCGAGGACGAAGAGGACGCGCGCGTGGAGCGAGGGATCCCTGTCGCTCGCCTCGAGAGCGCGGCCCCACGAGGCCTCGGCCTCGGTGAGGTTCCCGGCGGCCAGCTGCGCCTCTCCCAGGAAATAGTGACCGGTCGCCTGCCGCGGCGCGAGCTCGACGGCCTTTCGATAAAGGGCGATCGCTCCGTCGAAATCGTGGGCGGCGTACCGGATGTTGCCCTGGGCGCAGTCGTTCGCGTACTCCCGGTTCGACGCGGCGGTCGCGGCGTCGACCGGCTTCTTCGCGCCGTCGCCCCAGGCGAGGAGCGGCGCCAGCGCGACGGCCGGAACGAGCCACCCCAGCGAGAGGAGCAGCGCAGTGCGCGAGCGAGTCTGGCGGGGCGGCGTCCGTGACATGGTGGGCGAGTTTATGCGATTTGCGCCCGGGCGTCTCTTGCGCGACGGACCGGCGGGGTAGAGTCGACCGGCTCCGCACCTTCACCCGCCCTCACCGTCCCTCGGCCGCCGTGACTCGCGCGGCTCCCGCGCGCCCACGCGCAGCGCCAGACGCCGCGCAGCGCCACGAGATAACATGCCGCCCGAAGCCATCCAGCCGTTCCCGTGGAGGTCGCTCGAAGCGATCCCGGGGTCGAGCGTGTTCGCGCTCCGGGACGTGCGCCGGTGGGCCGAGCGGCAGGTTCGGCCCGGCGCCTTCGCGCGCGCGCTGACCGACCTGATCGGCGCCGACGTGGAGCTTCTCGTTCGCAGGGCGACCCCGCGCGCGGCCGGTCCGGCGGTCGCCGGCGGCGTGGGCCTGCTCCTCGGGAGCGAGCGCGCGATCGAAGGCGAAGCCGGGTCGTCCGGAGCCGCGCTTCTCGAAGTGGAGGCCGCGATGGCCCTCGCGGTGGTGTCGCGGGTCATCCGGCGTCCGCTGCCGACCGTCATCGATCGCGGCGCCGAGCGCGCGGCCGTGGGGTCGGGGGCGCTGGCCGGCGCGTTCGCCGCCATCGTGGTCGCCGCGGCGCGACGCGCGCACGCGGTGGAGAATCCCCGGGTCGTCGCGGCCGGCTCGGCCGAAGAGCTGGAGGCCCGCTTCGTGCGCGACGGTCGCGAACGGATCGCGCTCTCGCTGACGGTGCTCGTTGGAGACGAGGCGTACGCGGCGCGCCTCGTCGTCGCCCACGACGACGCGAGGTTCGCGCCTTCACCCGACTGGACCCTGCGCGCGCTCGCCTCGCTCGGCGCGACACCGCTGTCGATCCCGCTCGTCGCGTGCGCGTCGACGGCGACGCTGGCCGAGATCGCGGCCTTGCGCCAGGGCGACGCCTGGATCCCGGGCACATGGACGCTCGGCGTGGGCGTCGGAGCGGGTCAGGCCCTGCTTCGAGGCGACGTCCTCCTCGCGGCGCCCTGCGCGAGCACAGGAGTGCGGGCGCGACTCGTCGACGATGGCCGCCTCGTGCTATCCGGCGAAGTCGATGCCGTCTGCGCGGGCGCGGGAGACCAGGGGACCATGACCGAATCGAGCGGCAAGGACGGCTTGCTGAACGCCCTCGGAGACGTCCCGGTCATCGTGCGCGTCGAAATCGGGGAGGCGCGAATGGCGGCGCGGGAGTGGGCGACCCTGGGGCGAGGCGACGTCGTCACGCTCGGGCGCCGAGTCGGCGAGTCGGTGGTGCTCCGGGTCGGCGGCGTCCCGGTCGCCCGCGGCGAGCTCGTGAACGTCGACGGCGAAGTGGGCGTACGCATCGCCGAGCGTCTCGGCGAGGGCCCGACCGAATCGGCGACCGAGACATGAGGAGAGCGCGGGCGCGAGCGATCGTCGGGTTGGCCGCGTTGGCCGCGTGCGGAAGGCCGGGCGCGGGCACGGACGCGGGGCCGGCTTCGACTTCGAGCGCGGGCGCGACTTCGAGCGCGGGCGCGACTCCGGGCGCGGGCGCGAGCGCACACGCCCGCGCGACCGCGACCGCGACCGCGACCGCGACCGAGTGGAAGGGCGCCTACAAGAGCGCCGAGTCGGGGATCACGCTGCCGGCCGATGTAAAATGGCGGGTGCCCGAGAACCCGAGCGGCGTCGGCGACGGCACCCTGGCGATCACGATCGATCCGGCGACCGGGCGCGTGCGAGGCACGCTCGACGGCGTCCTGGGTCCCGCCACGGTCGACGGCCTCGTCGCCGACGGAAGGCTCACCGCCGCCGTGAGGCGAAAGGATCCGAGCGATCACGGCTTCACGGGCACGCTCGCGGGCGCCCTCGGCGACGGAGGCGCCCGCGGCACGCTTCACCTGACACTGGCGGAAGCAAGCGCGGTCCGCCAGGCGACCTTCGAGCTCGCCCCCGAGCCGTCGCCCTGATGTACGCGCCGACGCGGTACCTGCAATGGGCACGGCGATTCTACGGTCAAGTGGAGTTCGATCTGGCGACCAGCGGTATGCCGAACTTCGAAGGCGACCTCCTTCGCGCGCACGAAGACGCCGCACCCCACGACCCGGCCGCCGCGTGGAGCCGCCATCGCGAGAAGATCGCGTCGTACAACGACGTGACCCCGGATCAGGTCATGCCGGCCCTCGGGACCACCCACGCGAACTGGCTGGCGTGCGCGTCGCTGCTGTCGCCGGGCGACGACGTGCTCGTCGAGGACCCGGCGTACGAGCCGCTGATCCGCATCCCGGAAGCCGGCGGGGCGCGGGTGGTGCCGTTCCGTCGCGACGCGCGCGCGGGCTTCGCGCTCGACCCGGGCGCCATCGAGCGCGCGATGACCCCGCGCACGCGCCTCGTCATCGTCACGAACCTCCACAACCCGACGGGCGTGCGCGCCCGCGACGGAGACCTTCGCGCCGCGGCTCGCGTGGCGGCCGCCCACGGCGCGCACTTGCTCGTCGACGAGGTGTATGCGCCGTTCAATGCTCTCGTCGACGACCGCGGCGTCTTCACCCGGAGCGCGCGCAAGCTCGGCGACAACGTGCTCGCGGCGTCGAGCCTCACCAAGTGCTTCGGCCTTGGACCCGAGCGCATCGGCTGGCTGCTCGGCCCGCCCGAGCTCATCGAGCGCGCGGGCGACGCGATGCTCGGGAGCGCCGGGATCCTCCCTCTCTGTCAATCGCGTGTCGCGATCGCCGCGTTCTGCGAGCTGCCGTCGCTCGCGGCGCGCGCGCGCGGCCTGCTGGCGGGCAAGAGGGAGCGTGTCGCGGCGTGGGTCGCCGCGCGAGGCCTCACGTGGAGCGCGCCTGCCGAGGGTCTCTTCGGTCTCGTCACCGTGCCCGATCGCGGCGACCTGACGACGACCATCGAGGCCGCCGCTCGCGACCATCACGTGCTCGTGGCGCCCGGCGCGTTCTTCGGCGTCCCGAGCGCCTTCCGCATCGCGTGGGCCCTTCCCCTGGACCGGCTCGACGATGGGCTCGCCCGACTCGCCGGGGCGCTCGGCGTCTGAGCTCGGGGCGCGGGACAGCGAGCCCTGCCCACGAGGAAAGCCCTTCGACGAAACAAGGCGGCCTGAAGGCGAGCCGACGACGCCCACCTTGCAATGTCCACGGGTTCGAGCAAAGGACATGCCCAAAGCCGGCGCGGCGCGTAACGTCGCGCACCGGCCGCTGCTAGACTCCGCACACACCGAAGTATCCGCGTGCGCTTAGGCGCGCCACCGCGAGGGACCATGACCAGCTTGCTCCACGTCTTTGGAGACACGTTCCCTGCGTTCGGCGCGAGCCTGCTCTTGGGCTCGATGGTCGTCGCGAGTTACACCTTCGCGGTCGCGCTCGCCGCGGGGTCGAACGGTCGCCCGCGTACGCTCCAGGCGGCGAGATTCGGTGCGTACGGAACCGTGGCCCTCATCGGCACCGCCGTCGTGTGCCTCGCCTACGCGTTCGTGACCCACGACTTTCGTATCCGGTACGTCGCCCACTACTCGGATCGGTCGATGCCGATGCACTACCTCTTCACTGCCCTCTGGGGCGGGCAAGACGGGTCGCTGCTCTGGTGGCTGTTCCTCCTCAGCGCGTACATCGGCGTCTGCGTGAAGTGGCTCGGCAAAAGGTATCTCGAGCTCCAGCCGTACGTCATCGCCACGCTCATGGCGATCGTCCTCTTCTTCTGCATCCTGATGGCCTTCGCCGCGAACCCCTTCGCGACGAACATCGCGGGGCCCCGCGCCGACGGCGACGGCCTGAACCCCGCGCTCCAGAACTACTGGATGGTGATCCACCCGCCGTGTCTCTACACGGGCTTCGTCGGGTGCTCGGTGCCGTTCGCCTTTGGAGTCGCCGCGCTCGTCACGGGCCGGCTCGACCACGAGTGGATCGTGGCGAGCCGCAAGTGGACGCTCTTCGCCTGGATGTTCCTAGGGATCGGCAACACGCTGGGCATGCTGTGGGCCTACGAGTCGCTCGGGTGGGGCGGCTACTGGGGCTGGGACCCCGTAGAGAACGCAGCGTTCATGCCGTTCCTGGTCGCGAGCGCCTACGTGCACTCGGTGATGATCCAGGAGCGCCGCGGCATGCTGAAGGTGTGGAACGTATTCCTCGTCTTCCTGATGTTCTTCCTCACGATCTTCGGCACGTTCCTCACGCGCTCGGGCATGATCGCGAGCGTTCACGCGTTCGCCCAGTCTTCGATCGGCAACTACTTCGCCGTGTTCCTCGGGATCATCATCGTCTTCGCGGCCACGCTCGTCCTCTGGCGGTGGCCCGAGCTCCGCGATCTGCCGCCCTCGACACGCCTGCGCCGCGCGGCGGTGGCCTCGGGGTGGCTCGTGATCGCGGCGTGCGGTCCGGGGCTCGCGTTCGTGTGGCGGCTCGCGCTCCCCGTGAGCGTGCGCGTGACGATGATCGCGGCCATCGCCGGCGCGGCCGTGTTCGTCGCGCTCGAAGTGGTCTTCCGGCGCATGACCGCGGGGCTGAAGCTCCAGGCGAAGAGGCCGCGCATCGAGTCGATCCTGTCGAGGGAGTTCACCTTCGTCCTCAACAACTGGATCCTCTGCAGCCTGCTCTTCTTCATTCTCGTCGCCACCACATTCCCGCTCATCAGCGAGGCGCTCACTGGCGAGAAGGTCACGGTCGGGCCGCCGTTCTACAAGGTGTGGGTCCAGCCCCTGGGGCTGACGCTCCTCGTGCTGATGGGCGTGGGCACGCTCTTCGGCTGGAAGAAGACGAGCCCCGAAGGTCTGCGGCGGGCGTTCCGCGCGCCCGTGGCCGCCATGATCGTCGCGGCGCTCCTGCACTTCACGTTCGGGCGCGCCCTCGGCTTTCCCGCCGTCGTCTGGAGCGACCCGATCTACACGGGCGCGCTCGGCGCCGGGCTTCGCTTCTTCAACGCGTTCACGCCGGTGGCAGGCTTCTCGCTGTGCGTATTCAACGCCAGCGTCATCGTGCAAGAGTTCGCGCTGCTCCTCCGCGCGCGCGCGCGCGCCGGCAGCGAGAAGACGCCTGCCATCTTGTGGTGGCTCGGCGGCGTCCCCGGCCTGGTTCACACGCTCTCGTCGCTGCCGGCTCCGTCGCGACGCCGCTACGGCGGGTACATCGTCCATTTCGGCATCACGCTCATGTTCCTGGGCTTCGCCGGCCAGTCGTGGAACGTCGACCGCGAGGCCTCGCTCTACCCGGGGCAAACGTACGTCGCCGAGGGCTACACCCTGAGCTACATCGGCGCGCGCATGGAGGTCGACAACAGCAAGCGAATGGTCTTCGCCGACGTCGACGTCTACAAGCACGGCAAGCTCGAGGCGCGGCTCAGCCCCGGCAAGTTCATTTACAAAAAGCAGCCCGACTCGCCCACGACCGAGGTCGCCATCAGCCACGGCCTGCGCGACGACGTGTACCTCATCGTCGGGTCGATCAACCCGTCGAACAAGAACCTGGCGGCGTTCCAGCTCCACATCAACCCGCTGGTCTCGTGGATATGGATCGGGTGCATCGTGCTCATAATGGGCAGCCTGGTCTCGATGTGGCCGCAGGTCGAGTTCGGCGAGTCGCGCATCTGGGCCGGCGCGCGCGGCGTCGCGGCCACGGCGGCGAGCGTCATCTTCGGGATCATGCTCGCCGCGACCCCGGCGGCGCACGCGCAGACGATGTCGGGGCAGCACACCGGCACGGTGCACGTCGAGAGCGACGGCGAGCGATCCATCTTCGGCGCCCTTCGCTGCATGTGCGGAACGTGCGCGCGCGATCTCCTCTCGACGTGCACCTGCGAGACTGCCGCCGAGGCGCGCGACAAGATCCGCGAGAAGATGCGCGCCGGCGAAGCGCGCGATCAGATCATCGCCGAGTACGCGGCCGACTACGGCCCCGAGGCGCTCGCCGTTCCACCGAACAACGGCGTCTTCCGCGCCATCTGGGTCGTTCCGGTCGCCGGGATCGGGCTCGGCGCGTTCGGCCTCGCGCGCTTCATGAAGAAGTGGCGCGGCGGGCCCGGCGCGAAGGCCGGTCCGGGCGCACCGTCGAACGGCGAGGCCGATCCGTACGACACGCGCCTCGACGACGAGCTGAAGGATCTCGATGACTGATCAAGTACGGAGCACGGCGACCGCCAAGGCGACGGTCACCGAGTCGCCGGCGACGCCAGCCAGCCGCCCGGCCCCCGATGGCGACGCGGCGGAGCGGGCCCTCGGCCGCGCAGTGGCCGCGGGCCTCCCCATCCTCTCGATCGCGGGCGCCATCATCGTGGGCTTCGTGGCGAGCGTCGGCTCGGGCTTGCTCGTGCTGGCGTCGGGGGCGCTCATCGGTACGATCGCCCTCCTGTGGGCGAGCGTCAGGACGCTGAGCGGCGACGCGCCGCTTCCCGCGGACCTCGAGGCCCTGGCCGCGCAGAACCGGGACGTCGACGCGCTGGCCGAAGACAAGCGGCGCGTGCTGCGCGCGCTGAAGGATCTCGAGAACGAGCACGCGATAGGCAAGATCGACGACGCCGACTACGAGACGCTCGCGATGCAGTACCGGCTGGAAGCCAAGGCCCTCATGCGCGAGATGGATCACAACGCCGCGCCGGCGCTCGCCGAGGCCGAGCGGATCGCCCGCGAGTACCTCGCGAAGCAGGGGCTCGGAGCTCAGGCCAGCGCGACCAACGCAGGGAACGTCGAGGCGCGCCGGAGCCTCGCGTCGCAGGGGGCCGACCCTGGCGAGGGCGGCGAGACGGCGAGCGAGAGGCTCCGCGTCGTGTGCCCCACGTGCGCCGCGTCGAACGAGCCGGACGCCGCGTTTTGCAAGAAGTGCGGGACCGCCGTGAAGGCCGCCGGCGCGACGACCGTGAAAGAGAGCGATGCGACGTCCTGAGCTTCGTGTGTTCGGCCTGGTCGGCCTGGTCGGCCTCGGAGCGAGCGTGGGCCTGGCCGGCAGCGCCTACGGGCGCGAGCACCGGCCCGGCGACGCGGGTGCAGATGCCAGCCCCCACGCCGGAGCCGCCAGCGCGAATGCCAGCGCGAGCGCCGAGCCCGAGGAAGCCCCTCCGCTCGCCTCGGACGACGACACGCTGCCCGACGGTCACCCCGCCGTGGGCGACGCCGAAGCGAATCCCCACGCGCACGCCGGAAGGACGGGCGCCATGGCCGGCGTCTTCGAGCCGCCCGAAGACGTGGAGAAGGCCGAGCCGTCGCTGGCGCCCGGCTCGATCGCCGTCGAGCTGCACGACGCCGACGACCACCCGGTGCCGAACGAGAGCGTCACGCTCGGCATCCTCATCAACTCGATCGCCAAGGGCGACAGCAAGAAGCACCTCCAGGCGACCACGGACGACAAGGGCGTCGCCGTCTTCTCCGGGCTCGAGACCGCGGGCAACATCGCGTATCGCGTGAGCTCCGGGTATCGCGGCGGCTCGTTCGCGGCGTCGCCGTTTCAGCTGGGCCAGGTCAAGGCGATGCACGTGATCCTCCACGTCTACCCCGTCGTGCGCGATCTCGGCGGCGCGCTGATCGTGTGCGAGGCGACCGTGGCCGCCGAGCTGCGAGACGACCGCATTCAGATCGAGGAAGCGCTCACGGTCTACAACCTGGGCCGCTCCGCGTGGCAGCCCGACGACGTGAAGCTCGCGCTCCCCGAAGGCTTCACGGCGTTCAACGCCCAGCAGACGATGAGCGACCAGGGAGTCGACGAGGTCGGCGGGGCGGCGAAGCTCCGGGGAACGTTCCCACCGGGACGGCATCCGATAGAGTTCCGCTGGCAGCTCCCCTGGTCAGGGGACAAGGACGTCGACTTCGACGTGGGGCTCCCGCCGCACGTCGCCATTGCACGCGTCATGATGCCGGCCACGTCGACCATAAAGCTCTCGGCCGTAGACTTTCCCGCGACCGACGTGCGCCGCGACGAGCAAGGTCAGAGCTTTCTCGTCACCGAGCGCCGCCTGCGCCCCGACGACGCGAAGATCACGTCACTCTCGATCGGAATTCACGACCTGCCGACCCCCGGGCCCGGCCGGCTCGTCGCGTCCGTGCTGGCGGCGTGCGCGGTCGGCGTGGGTCTGGTCATCGCCGGGTCGGGTCGCAAGCGGGGGCGCAAGCTGCACGACCTGAACCTGAAGCTCTCACGCGACGTCCTGCTCGAAGAGCTGGCCGGTCTCGAGCGAGCGCGGGCCTCGGGCGAAGTTGGGCCACGTACGTACGAGCGTACACGCCGCGATCTTCTCGTCTCGCTGGCGCGTGCCCTCGCCGGCCCGACGTGACGAACCGGCCGGGCGGAAGCGACCCCGCAACGGCTCTGCGGCCAATCTCGCGCTCGTCCGGTGTCAACGGCATTATGCCGAGAATCAGGGCACGAGATGGGCTGTGGGCAACGTGACCGGAAGGTTGGGTACGGCCCGGTGGAGAGGCCTCCGGATAACCCGAGGCGGCCCGTCTATCCCCGGGCGTCCGCAGCCGCTCCCCTTCACACTCCACAGCGCGATTACTATCTAAATTACTGGAATAGTTTAGGTTTACGCATTCTCCACGCCCTCCCCAGGGCCTATCGACACTTCTATAGATCTCATCTAAGGATGCGAAAGCGAGAACGGCCGGATGGAACTCACCGTAGCCAAGAGAGATTTGCTGAAGCTGGTCACGCGCATGCAAGGCGTCGCCGAGCGTAAGAGCACGATGCCCGTTCTCTCGAACGTGCTCCTCGCGATAGATGGCCCCAGCGCCCTCCGGGTGGCAGCCACCGACCTGTACCTGGCGCTGGTCGGCCACGTGACCGTCGACGTCAGCAAGGGCGGCAGCGTGGCCGTACCGGTCAAAGATCTGCTCGAGCGCATCCGCATGATGCCCGACGGCCCGCTCCACCTGTCGTCGCAAGACAACGCCAGCACGACCATAAAGGCCGCGGGGTCCGCGCGTCGTTACACGCTCCGCGGAATGCCCGGCGACGACTTTCCTCCCCTGCCTAGCCCGGCCGAGGGGTCGCCTTCGCTGGCCCTCGACGTCGACGTCCTTCGCGAGCTCGTCGACAAGACGCACTTCTCTATCTCGGGCGACGAGACCCGGGCGCACCTGAACTCGGCGCTCTTCGAGTGGGACGGGGACGTCGTCCGCATGGTGACGACCGATGGCCATCGCCTCTCGAAGATGGAGGTCAAGGTGAGCGGGCGTCAGGCCTCGGCCACGATGCTCATCCCGCTCAAGGCGATTCAAGAGCTGCGCCGCCTGTCCGAAGATCTCAGCGGCGAAGCGAAAGAGGGGCAGCCGAAACCCCAGCTCCAGATCACCCAGAGCGGCTCGAGCGCGTTCTTCCAGGCCTCTGGAATGACGTTCGCGGTGCGCCTGGTCGACGCTCAGTTTCCTCCTTACTCGCAGGTCATTCCGCAGCAGAGCGAGAAGCTCGTGCGGGTGCCGCGTGCCCCGTTCGCCGAGGCACTTCGCGCAGTGTCCGTGGCGGCGAGCGAGCGCACCGGTGGCGTGAAGCTCGGGCTGACCAAGGGCACGATGCGGATCACCACCGAGTCGCCCGACAGCGGTGAAGGGTCCGACGAGGTACCCATCGAGTACGCGGGGCCCAACATGACCGTCGGCTTCAACGCCAAGTATTTCCTTGATGTCCTCGGCGCGCTCGACGAAGACGAAGTGGAGCTCGGCTTCGGCGGCGAGCTCGACCCCGCGGTCATCAAGCCGGCCGGCACGCGTCAGTTCCTCGCGGTCGTGATGCCGATGCGCATCTGAGCGCGATGCGGTCCGTTGCGGTCGCATCCCTCAGCATCCGAGACTTCCGGAACCTGGCGAAGGTCGACCTCGACCTCGGCCCCGGGTTCAACGTGCTCTCGGGCGACAACGGCCAGGGTAAGACGAACCTGCTCGAGGCCGTCTATGTCCTCGCGACGTCCCGCAGCTTCCGGACCGCACGACTCGACGAACTCGTGGCCGCGGGCGCCGAGACCTCCAGCGTTCGGGGGCGTGTCGCCGACTCCGGTGACGTGCGCGAACAGAGCGTCGGGATGCGCCGGGGCCTCCGGGCCGCCCGGATCGACGGGAAGCGACCGCCTTCGCTCGCGGCCTACGCGCTCAATACTCCCGTGGTCGTCTTCCACCCCGGGTCTCTCGCGCTCACCGCGGGCGGCGGCGCCGAGCGCCGGCGCCTCCTTGATCGGATCGCTCTCTACTCGTCGCCCGCTTCGCTCGAAGAGGCTTCCAGCTACGGGCAAGCGATGCGCGCTCGGCAACGTGTCCTCGAGAAGAGAGGCGAGGCCGCAGGCGATCTCGACGGCTGGGAGGAGCTCATGGTCCGCCACGGGCTCGCCGTCAGCCAGGGCCGCGGAGCCGCTGCCGACCTCTTGATCCCGGCCGCGGAGCGGGCGTTCGCGCGGATCGGGCCCCAAGGTCTCTCGCTCAGCATCCGATACCAGCGCGGCGCGCCCCCCGATCCCGAGGCGTTTCGCGCCGAGCTCACGCGGCGTCGCGTTCAGGACCGCGCCCGCGGGTCCGCCACGATGGGACCCCATCGCGACGAGCTGGCGTTGAGTCTGGGCGCCCTCGGCGTCCGCGCCATGGCCTCGCAAGGCCAGCACCGCGCCGTGGTCCTCGCTCTCGAGCTGGGCGAGATCGACGTCATCACGGTGACGCGCGGCGTGCGCCCGGTGCTGCTCCTCGACGACGTATCCAGCGAGCTCGATCGCGCCCGAACCGCGTCGCTGCTCGGAGCGTTACGCGAGGAACGCGGGCAAGTCCTCCTCACGACGACGCGTCCCGAACTCATCGACGCAGCCGGCCTTTCCGGCGTTGAAGGTCGAATGAGTTTCCGGGTTGTGAGGGGGGAGGTCTGGGTAACGGACTGAGCGGGCTTCCCGGCGGTCGCCGGGGCAGAAATCGAAACTCATTGTCGTGCGCCCGAGAGGGACCGAGCCGCTCGCGTTGCGAGTAAAATGACGGCGAGCCTTCACGGTCGAAAGTGCGCGGATCTGCTCATGTTTGTACGGGGCTTTTGGTTGCGCGATCCGCCTGTTCGGCCTATACTGGCAGAGCCGGGCCGCGCCGGGACGATTCAAACCGAATTGTTCGTCTGAGGATCATTCGCCGAAGATTCCGCGCGGCTCAATGGGCGTAGCCGGGCACTCCGCCGCACTCGCGGAGACCGGCCGAAGGAACACCGCTGCCTATGTCGAACGCAAGCACGCCGCAATCTTCTCCGCCGTCGTCGTCGTCGTACGACAGCACGAGCATCACCGTCCTCGAGGGCCTCGAGGCGGTGCGAAAGCGTCCGGGCATGTACATCGGAGACGTCCACGACGGCTCCGGTCTTCATCACCTGGTCTGGGAGGTCGTCGACAACGCGGTCGACGAGCATCTCGGCGGCTTCTGTACGCGCATGGACGTGACGATCCATTTCGACGGCTCGGTCACCGTCGAAGACAACGGGCGCGGCATCCCGGTCGGGATCATGCCCGACCGCGGCGTCAGCGCGGCTGAAGTCGTGATGACCGTTCTCCATGCCGGCGGGAAGTTCGATCACTCGAGCTACAAGGTCAGCGCAGGCCTGCACGGCGTCGGTGTGAGCGCCGTGAACGCCGTGAGCGAGTGGTTCAAGATGGAGATCATGCGTGAAGGTCACGTGTACTTCATGGAGTTCAGGGCGGGCGCGCCGGTGGCTCCTCTGACCTCGATAGGCGACACCGACAAGACGGGCACGAAGATGTCGTTCAAGCCCGACCCGAGCATCTTCTCGGTCGTGGAGTTCCAGTACGACATCCTGGCGTCGCGCCTGCGGGAGCTCTCGTTCTTGAACGCGGGGTTTCTCATCACGCTCGCCGACGAGCGCGACGGCGGTCGGAGCGAGACGTTCGAGTACAAGGGCGGCATCAGCGAGTTCGTCGAGCATCTGAACAAGACGAAGGAGCCGGTCCACCAGCAGGTCGTGTCGATCGTGGCCGAGCACGCACTCGAGAACGGGGCCGCGCCGCTCGGCGTCGAACTCGCCATGCAATGGAACTCGAGCTACCAGGAGCAAATCTTCCCCTACACGAACAACGTCCACAACAAGGACGGCGGGACGCATCTCACCGGCCTTCGCGCCGGGCTCACCAAGGTCTTCAACCAGTATGGAACGGCGCAGAATCTCTTCAAGGAAGTGAAGAACGGCCTCCAGGGCGAAGACATTCGCGAGGGGCTGACCGCGGTCATCAGCATCAAGCACCCCGACCCGAGTTTCGATTCGCAGACGAAGAGCAAGCTCGTGTCGAGCGAAGTGAAGATGGTCGTCGAGAGCACGGTCTATGAGAAGGTCGGCCAGTTCTTCGAGGAGAACCCGCAGACGGCGCGCAAGATCTTCGACAAGGCGATCCTGGCCGCGAAGGCGCGTGAGGCCGCGCGCAAGGCTCGCGAGGTCGTTCGCAAGGGCCAGCTCGACTACTCTAGCCTCTCCGGCAAGCTCGCCGATTGCCAGACCCGGCACCCCGGCGAGGCCGAACTCTACATCGTAGAGGGGGACAGCGCCGGCGGCTCGGCCAAGCAGGGCCGCGACCGGAAGTTCCAGGCCATTCTCCCCCTCCGGGGCAAGATCCTGAACGTGGAGCGCGCGCGGCTCGACAAGATGCTCTCGAGCGAGCAGATCGGCACGCTGATCGCGGCGCTGGGGTGCGGCATCGGCGAGGGCAGCTTCGACATCGAGAAGCTCCGGTATCACCAGGTCGTGCTCATGACCGACGCCGACGTCGACGGGAGCCACATACGCACGCTGCTCCTTACGTTCTTCTACCGGCAGATGCCGGAGCTCCTCGAGCGCGGGTACCTCTACATCGCGCAGCCGCCGCTCTTTCGGGCGCGCCGCGGCAAGAAGGACGTCTACCTGAAAGACCAGCCCGCGCTCGACCGGTTCTTCCTCGAGCACGGCGTCGATGGCCTCGCCGTGCGTGCGAGCAAGGGACCGACGCTGTCTGGCGATCCGCTCTTCCGCCTAGCGGAGCGCTTGCGAATGTTCCGTCGCGCCCTAGCTAAGCTCGACCGGCGCGCCGACTCGACGATCATCGGCCACATCCTTCACGCGTACCCCCTGGGGAAGACCGAGCTCCGCCAGCGCGCCACGGTCGAGACGAAGGCCATCCCCGCGATCAAGGCGCGGCTCGCCCGAAAGATGCCAGACGCCTTCCCGCCCGACGGCTTCGTTCACCTCGAATGGGAGGTCGAGCACGGCGCGGCCCGGATCACGATCCAGCCTCGCGCGGGCGCGGCTGCCCGCCCCGTGGTCGTCGACTGGAACCTGGTGAACTCGGCAGAGTACGAGGAGCTCTACACGATCGAGCAAGACGTCCGCTCGATCGGGCCGACGCCGTTCTTCGTGCACGAGCCGGAGAAGGCCGAGAAGAGCGAGAAGGGCAAGGTGGAGACGGAGATCGATGACGCCGGCGCCCTGTGGGACTACATCGACGCGCGCGGTCGAAAGGGTACGCAGCTCCAGCGCTACAAGGGCCTCGGCGAGATGAACCCGGAGCAGCTCTGGGAGACCACGCTCGACCCGAACACGAGGGTCATGCTGCAGGTTCGGCTCGACGACGCGGTGCAGACGGACCAGATCTTCACGATCCTCATGGGCGACCAGGTCGAGCCGCGCCGCCAGTTCATCGAAGACAACGCGCTAAGTGTCAGGAATCTCGACATCTAGCTCGCCACCCGAGATGGCGGGCACGCGCCGGTAGTTCCGCGATCTCGCCGTCAGCAAGGGGGGAAAAGCTCGCGCCCGCTAGCTCCCACGGGGCACGGCTCTTGCGCACCATCGACGAAGACTTAGCTTCGGGTGGCCGCGTGAGCGCGCGCCTCTCTGGTGCGCCGCCGCGCGCCGACGGTTTGTCTGGCTTTGTCTGGCGTCGGGACGTCGTCTCGCACGCGGAGGGAGAGGGAGATCATGCGTCCTGATCGGATGACGACGAAGAGCCGCGAAGCGTTCCAGGATGCTGCCGACCGGGCGGCACGCGCCGGGAACCCCGAACTACACCCCGAGCACCTGCTCGCCGCGATGCTCGAGCAGGACGGTGGCGTCGGCGCGCCGCTCGTGCAGAAAGCAGGCGCCGACGTATCCGTTTTGCGCGCCGCCGTGGCGCAGAAGCTGGAGAAATATCCGCGCGTGAGCGGCGGCGCCGAGCCGGGCCTTTCGCGTCGAGCGCTCGAGGTCGTTCGCAAAGCCGACGACGAGGCAAAGAAGCTGAAGGACGACTACGTCTCGGTGGAGCACTACCTCCTCGCGATGGCGCAGCACGACCGCGACGTGGCGGCGCTCTTCGAGCAGAGCGGGATCGGGTACGAGAAGCTCCTGTCTGCGCTCGCGAGCGTGCGGGGCAATCAGCGGATCACCGACGCCGATCCCGAAGGGAAGTTCCAGGCCCTCGAGAAATATTGCCGCGACCTCACTGACGCCGCCCGCAAGGGGAAGATGGACCCGGTCATCGGTCGCGACGAAGAGATTCGCCGCGTGATGCAGGTGCTCTCGCGAAGGACGAAGAACAACCCCGTGCTCATCGGCGAGCCGGGCGTCGGCAAGACGGCGATCGTCGAGGGCATCGCGCAGCGCATCGTGCGCGGCGACGTCCCCGAGTCGTTGAAGAACAAGATGCTCTGCGCCCTCGACATGGGCGCCCTGGTCGCCGGCGCCAAGTATCGCGGCGAGTTCGAAGATCGCCTCAAGGCCGTTCTCAAGGAGGTGGAGACGTCGGCCGGCCGTATCATCCTCTTCATCGACGAGCTCCACACGATCGTGGGCGCGGGCGCGGCGGAGGGGTCGATGGACGCCGCCAACCTGCTCAAGCCGGCGCTCGCCCGGGGCGAGCTCCGCTGCATCGGCGCGACGACGCTCGACGAGTACCGGAAGCGAATCGAGAAGGACGCGGCGCTCGAGCGCCGCTTCCAGCCCGTGATCGTCTCGCAGCCGACCGTCGCCGATACCATCGCGATCCTCCGCGGCCTCAAGGAGCGATACGAGGTCCACCACGGCATCCGCATCCAGGACGCCGCGCTCGTCGCGGCGGCGACGCTCAGCGATCGCTACGTGCCCGATCGCTTCCTCCCCGACAAGGCCATCGACCTCGTTGACGAGGCCGCCGCGAAAATCAAGATCGAAGTCGACAGCATGCCCGCGGAGATCGACGCGATCACGCGCCGGCTGATGCAGCTCCAGATCGAAGCGCAGGCCCTGAAGAAGGAGCGCGATCAGGCGAGCAAGCAGCGCCTCGAAGACGTGAAGCGGCAGATCGCCGAGCTCGAAGAGAGCACCAGCGCGATGCGCGCCCAGTGGCAGCGAGAGCGCGAGGTCATCGAGAAGATCCGGAAGGTGCAGCCCGAGATCGAGCGCCTGCGGCACGAGGCCGAAGAGGCGCAGCGCAAGGGGGACCTGGGGCGCGCGGCCGAGATCGGGTATGGCAGGATCCCCGAGCTCGAGAAGAAGAACGAAGAGCTCCGGAAGACGCTCGCGAAGGTCCAGGAGAAGACGAGCTATCTGCGCGAAGAAGTCACCGACCAGGACATCGCCGGCATCGTCTCGAAATGGACGGGCATTCCCGTCACCAAGATGATGCAGGGCGAGATGCACAAGCTCCTCCACATGGAAGACGAGCTGAAGAAGCGGGTCATCGGCCAGGAAGCCGCCGTCGAGGCGGTGTCGAACGCGGTTCGCCGCTCCCGGGCTGGTCTCGGTGATCCGAACCGGCCCATCGGGAGTTTCCTCTTCCTCGGGCCCACCGGCGTGGGCAAGACCGAGCTTGCGAGGGCGCTCGCGGAGTTCTTGTTCGACGACGAGCGCGCCATCATTCGCCTCGACATGAGCGAGTACATGGAGAAGCACTCGGTCTCGCGGCTCGTCGGTGCGCCGCCGGGTTACGTCGGTTACGAAGAGGGCGGCCAGCTCACGGAGCCGGTTCGCAGGCGTCCATACTCGGTGATCCTTTTCGACGAGGTCGAGAAGGCTCACGCCGACGTCTGGAACATCCTCTTGCAGGTGCTCGACGACGGTCGCCTCACCGATGGGCAAGGTCGTACCGTCGACTTCAAGAACACCGTGATCATCCTGACGAGCAACATCGGCGCGTCGCACATCCAGGCCATCGAAGACCGTCCCGGTCTCGAAGCCCAGGCGCGACGGGACCTCGTTCGCCACGCCGTGATGGAAGAGGTCCGGAAGATCTTCCGGCCCGAGTTCCTCAATCGCCTCGACGAGGCCGTCTTCTTCCACCGCCTCGATCCGTCTCAGATCCGGTACATCGTCGACATCCAGCTCCAGCGGTTCGGCGCCCGGCTGGCTCGACGCGAGCTGGTCCTCGAGGTCACCGACCGCGCGAAAGACCTCCTCGCCAAGGAGGGGTGGGATCCGCAATATGGCGCTCGCCCGCTGAAGCGCGCGATCCAGCGGCACCTCGAAGATCCGCTCGCGCGGAAGGTCCTCGGTGGAGAATTCCCAGCGGACACCCGTGTGGTCATCGACGTCGGCCCGACAGGCGAGATCGTTATCACCGGACGGATGCAGAACTGACGCTTCCCTGCCACTCCGCGCCGAGAGCCACCGCCATTCGCGTCGTGTCATTCGCGGGGCTCTCGGGGCGTGCGCTGTGATGGTTTTGTCGCGCTAGCGTCCGAGCGACGACAGGTTGCCGCCGGCCGGACACACCTGCGCTTGACGCTTGGGCTTCGCGCCAAGAATGCGCGACGTGGCAAGCCCGAGTGCCCTGGGGCAAGAAAGGCGCAGGGAGGCCAAGAAACGGCGGTCCGGGCGGATCTCGCGGCGCCCTGCGCCCGGGAATCTTCGGCGCACCCCGTGTGTCGTTCGATCGACGGCGCCCGCAATGCGCTGGCACGATTGTGGCTAAGGGTACGGTCGAGTCGCGCAATGGCAGCCCGCAAGAGTCCCCACCTGCGAAAGGCCCGAACGGCGGCAGCCGGCTCGTGGCTGGCGTTGCTCGCCGCGACGACGCTTGGCGATGCGGCCGACACGTTGCGCGCAGAGGTGCGGGCGCAAGGTCTGCCGAGCACGGGGAATTACCGTCTCGTGGTCCAGTCGTTCGATGCCACCGGCCGCGACGCTCGCCCCGTCGGGAGCGTGCAGCGCTCGGTGTCGGCCGACGAGCTGCGTCAGGGCGTGAACGTGAACCTCCTCGAGCTGCGCCAGCCGCTCGCGAACGCCGAGGCGCCCTCTGCGGCGCAGGGCCCGCTCGTCGTCGCCTGGATCGAGGCGGGTGAGCCCGACCTCGAGTTCGACGGGCGCACGGCCAGGCCGAGCCCGGGTAGCGTCTACGGTGTCGTCAAGCGTGATGCGACGCAGGGCGTCGTGCAGATCCGCTTGAATCGCAAAGCGTGAGCCGGTCTGGGAAGGGCTGGGCACGGCGGAGCGCACCTCGCGCCAGCGCTCGCCCTCAACGCGCCGCGTCCAAACGGTCGATGCGCGTGGCGCGCAGGCCGCGGATGCGTCGCTCGAAGCTCTTTCGCGTCGCGTCGGTCAGCGCGGCTCCGCCAAAGCGCGCCTCGAGGTAGACGTGGGTCAGCGAGAGCACCTCGTCGGCCAGAGGGTGGCTCTTCGACTTGAGCTCCTCGGCATGCCGGAGCGGCGGGACCGAAGTGGCCCGCGTGATGCCCTGAAGCTGGAGTGCAGACTCGAGCGCGCGATAGAGCGCCGATGCCGCGTCGAGCTGCGGATCGACGATGCGCGTGTCGCCCGGGCTCTGCGTTCCCTTGAGCCGGCGACGCCGGCGCCAGAACGCATAGGCGAGTCCCGCGAGCGCGAGCACGCCGCCGGCCACTATCGGACCGCGCGTGAGCGCGTCGAGCGGACCGCGGTTGACGCCAGCTCGCGACCGCATTCGCTCGTAGCGGTGGCTAAGCTCTTCGAAGATGTGAACCTGCTTCCGGAGATCATACCCGACGACGTACGTATCCCACCGCTGGGAGAGGGCTTCTATGAAGTCGCGCGCGTAGTAGTACGCCCCTCCCGGGGGCTCGAGTGGCTGCGCGCCGCCTGACGGCGTCGGGTCGAAGGTTCGCCACGCGGGACGCTGCGGATCATCGATGTACACCTCGACCCACGAGTGCGCGTCGCCTTCGCGGACGGCGTAGTAGCGGCCGAATCGGTTCCACGTGCCGCCCACGAAGCCGGTCACGTTCCGTGACGGAATACCGACGGTGCGAAGCATGACGGCCATGGCCGTCGAGAAGAACTCGCAGTGCCCGCGGTGCGATTCGAACAGGAAGTGATCGACCGGCTCGGGCGTGCCCGACGATGGCGAGTGCAGGTCGTAGGTGAACTCGCGGTGCAGATGATCCTCTATGGCCGAGGCCTTCTGCTGCGCGGTCGGGAGGTCGTCCGTCCAGCGGTGCGCCAGGTCGCCGATACGCTTCGAGAGGTTCGAGGGCAGCGCGAGATAGCGGGCGCGATCGGCGGCCGGCAGGATCTCGACGAGCCCTTCGCGCTCGGCCGCGAGGTAGACGTCGTAGCGGAGCCCCCTGCCCTCGGAGCCCGCGTACCGGAGCTCGTCTTCGGGCCCCCTCTGGAGAGTGACCGCGTCGCCGAGAACGACCTGCATAGGCACCTTCAGGTGAACGGCCACCGCTCGCGGCGGCAGGAAGACCACCGGCGGATCGATCGGCTCGAGATCGAAAGACACGATGCGATCGCGACCCAAGTCCGGGCCCCGGAAGAGCGGGTAGGTGTCGTTCTGATCGACCGAATGATCGCTCGGCCGGATCACGTCGTGCTGCGTGCGCGCCCAAGCACGTCCGTCGTAAGCGTCGAAGGCCGTTCCTCGGAGGCGCAGCGTCAACCGGGTCGGGGGCGGCTCGGGGAGGTCTCGGACCTCGAAGCGCAGGGCGACGGTCGGGTCGTCGCGAAGGACGCCGACGTCGCCGAGGTCGACGTGTTCGGAGAACCCGATCATGCGACCCGCGCGGGGATGGCTGAGGAGCAGTAGCGAGAGGCCGATGCGCGGGAAGAGGACGAAGAGCGCCGTCGTGAAGAGGAGGATCGGGACCGAGAGGAGGCAGGTCGTCGCGAGGAAGCCGCGCCCCACGACCCGCCGGCTGCGTAGAATTCGAGGGACGTCGACGGGAAGGCCGGTGCGATCGCGGGCGCCCTGGCGGTAGTTGCCTTCGACCTCGCGCCGCAGGTGGCTGAGCACGAGGGCTCCGGGCGCGACCACGAGGAAGCCCAGAAAGCAGAGCCCGTAGGTCAGACCGCCCCCGAGCACCGTCCCGGCCACGAAGTGGAGGAGCGACAGCACGATGATCTGCTGGTCGTGGGCGGCGCCGCGCCGGGTGGCGAGGCGGATGACCTGCAGGAATGCCGCGAATTCGACCGCGACGTCGAGCGGAAAGCGGCCGGCGAGCAGGCGGCCGACCTCGACCGCGAGGAGCACTAGCGGCGCGATCGTCGCGAAGTGCCGGAGCGCCGGGCGGCCCTGCTTGTTCTCGGGAACCGCGATGGCGACCGCGAGCCCGAGCAGGAGGACGATGTTGGTCCCCATGGTCAGGGACGCTGTGCTGACGATCGCCAGGACCCCGAGCACCGCGAGGGCATCGGTCATCACGCGGTGGACGAGGCCGAACCTCATTCGGCGGCGTCCCGCAGGGGCGGCTTGGGCAGGGTCACGGGCTCGAGCAGCGCGAGGTATCGAAGGAGCGGGTCGGCACCGAGCGTTCGGTCTCCACGCGACACGCCGCCCGCCGTCGTGATCACGGCGACCCGGTCGCCGCGTTTGATATGCGCCACGGCGCGCGAGGCGACGTCGCGGATGCTTCGCTCGAAGGTGGCGAGCCACTCGTCGCCGGCGGCCGCGGGTCGCTGCGCGTCGAGCATCAGCGTGACGTCGGGGCGCGTTTCTCGGGCGCGCTCGCGCATGACCATCTGCCCGACCGCCGCGGTCTTTCGCCAGTGGACGTCGCGCGGGTCCTCGCCCGGCCGCATCAGCTTGAGACCGTAGAACGCTTCGCCGTGCCCGCGTCCGACGATGCTGTCGGCGCCCGGAGTTCGGCCGTTGGAGGGCGGCGGGAGCTGCACGGCGTCTACCGCGGGATAGATGATGAGCTCTCCCTCGGCCGGGACTTCTCTCGATTTTTCGAACAGCCCAAAAGGAAATCGCGTGGCAATGCGAAACCCGACGTGCACGTCGCGCCCGCGATGAAGTGGAGTTCGCCTGTAGGCGGCCACTTGCGCGGACGTCGGACTGATCTTCAGGAAGAAGCAGCGCTTGTCGGCCGGCTGTCCGGCGCGCAAATCTTCCACTTCGATGGCATACGACGGGACGTGCTTCTTGTGATTGTAGACTTCGATCTCGACGAGGTGCGCGCGGCCCACCTGGGCGCGGAGCGGCAGTCTGCGCACCACCGTGAGATCGCGAAGCGATAGCTCACTCATGATCCCGCTGACCACGATGAGGGCCAGGAGCATACCGAGCAGCAGATAAAGGAGATTGTTCGCCGTGTTGATCGCGGCGAATCCGACGCCGAGCGTAATCCCCACGAAGAACTTCCCTTCACGCGTGAACTTGAGTCGACGCGGAGGGCGCAGGCGACGCGTCCAGGCGGCGAACCTGCTCTCGACGACGCGTGCGGCGGACGGGAGGCCCGGCATGGAGGGGCGCGGCGTCAGAGGGGGACGGGAATGCGCCCGATGACCTCTCGAAGAGCCGTCTCGGCCTCGTCCCGGGTCGGGACGAAGCCGTCGGCCTGCGTGGCCAGCCGTACGCGATGAGAGAGCACCGGGAGCGCGAGGTCGTGGATGTCGTCGGCGATGCAGTAGTGCCGGCCGCGGAGCAAGGCGCGCCCGCGCGCCGCATGACCGAGGGCCATGGCCGCGCGCGTCGACGCCCCGAGCGAGAGGAGCGGCGTCGTTCGCGTCGCGAGGATCACGGCGTGCAAGTAGTTCGCGAGCGAGTTGTCGATCGTGACGCGCTCGACTTCTCGCTGGAGGGCCACGAGGCGGCCCGGATCGAGGACGCAGGGCACGTCGCGCGCGGTGTCGGTGTTGCCGTCGAGCACGAGCCGCATCTCGACCTGCGGCGGCGGGTAACCGATGCGGACCCGGAGCAAGAAGCGATCGAGCTGCGACTCGGGGAGCGGGAAGGTGCCGGCGAAGTCCTGGGGGTTCTGCGTGGCGATGACGAAGAAGGGCTCCGGGAGCGGAATGGTCTGGCCGTCGAGCGAGACCTGCCCCTCGTTCATCGCCTCGAGGAGCGCCGACTGCGTGCGGGGGCTCGCCCGGTTGATCTCGTCGGCGAGGAGGACGTTGGCGAAGATCGGGCCCTGACGGAGCACGAACTCCCCTCGACGCTGGTCGTAGACGCTGACGCCGAGGACGTCGCTCGGCAGGAGGTCGCTCGTAAACTGCACGCGACGGAGCTCGCCGCCGACGGCCTTGGCCACCGCGCGGGCCAGCGTGGTCTTGCCGACTCCGGGAACGTCTTCGATGAGCAGGTGGCCGCGCGCGACCAGCGCGACGAGCGCGAGTTCGACGGCGTCTTGCTTGCCCTCGAGAGCGCCCTCCACTGCCTGACGCAGCGCCTGGATCGCCGGGAGCTCCGGCGCAATGCGGGCAGCGGCCGTCATGTTGCCCAGAGTAGCACGGAGGTTTCGTCTCGGCGGCGCGAGGTAGTCGCCGCCGCTAGCCAGGACGCGGACGGCTGCGCCGCCGCTAGCCAGGACGCGGAC